>Ga0182024_10000824_pt1 | contig 81024 bp, 82 predicted proteins | sample P32metaG_FD_120480 | JGI IMG/M metagenome (GOLD analysis project Ga0182024, IMG submission 120480) | Permafrost microbial communities from Stordalen Mire, Sweden - P3-2 metaG (Illumina Assembly) | ecosystem: Environmental > Terrestrial > Soil > Wetlands > Permafrost | place: Sweden: Stordalen...
ATTTACGAATTCGGAGAGGAAAGGAGGTCGCGGAGAATCGCCAGAGCCATTGTCCGGTCGCGGCCGATACGATCTACGGCACATCTTGCCGAGGTAATATCGGCCGCGGCCCGGCCAATGAATTCTGAATCAAGGCGAATTCATCCGGCGACCAGAACTTTTCAGGCTCTTCGAATCTTCGTAAACCGCGAACTGGACGATCTGAGGGCGCTGCTGAAAGCGGCACCCCGGATTCTGAAGCCGGGGGGACGCGTGGTGGTGATCAGTTTTCATTCGCTGGAAGATCGCATCGTGAAAGATGCTTTTCGCGAGGGAGCGAAGCAGGGTTACTTCAGTTTGCTGACGAAGAAGCCGCTGACGGCAACTGAAGAAGAGAGCGATCGCAATCCGCGGGCACGCAGCGCGAAGTTGCGGGCGTCGGAGAAAGTTTAGATTCCGGAAAACCTGCCGGAATCCCCGGCACAGCTGTAATAGGCGTGCCGGGCGTTCAGGTTCTGAAGCCGGTTTTGAGGGTTCCGTGGTAGGAATCCAAATCTGAGGCTGGAAAATGTACACGGGAACATTGATTAACGACTTGATGGTGACGGTGGAGCGTGCCGAACTAGGCGTTCTTCGAAAACGACTCGTCGATGAAATGGAACTGCAACGGATTTTTGAGCTGCAGGTTCCGCAAATGCAGGGCGAACGGGTTCTCGTAGGAGCGGCATAAATGGCGGCAGCAGCAGCGGCAATTCGCAGTGCGATCCCGGCGGAGCGGCGCAATGCCTTCTTCACCGGAACGCCAGAAATCTACTTTGCCAAAGCGATCGACAATTCACGGCTGGTGAAAGTGGAAGACCCGGGACGCAATCGCGAGATGAAGCAATTCGGCACGGCTCTCGCAGTCCTGTTCCTGCTGGTGTTCACCTATGCCTGGCAACATTTCCGGGCAATTGAATACGGCTATCTGAACGAATCGGCGAAGCGCACGCTCAACGATCTGACGGAAATGAACCGGTCATTGCGGTTGGAGGATGCGTCGCTGCGTGATCCCGAACGAATTGATGTGATAGCGCGGCGAATGGGGCTGGTACCGCCGGAACCGGGACAAGTAATCCGCATGGATAACGCTTCGGCCGACTCGAACGCGCCGGTGATGGCTAGCGCGGAGCCGGCGATGGTGCTGGTGGGGCAGTAGCGCTGGCGGCAGAAAAGCGCCGAGCTGCGCTCGGCGGACGGGCGAGGGCGCCCGTCCCCACATGAACTTATTTGGCGGTCCGCCTGACGGTGGTCCGCCATGTTTGTCTAAGAATAGAAAACCTGTCATTCCGAGGAGCGAATGCGACGAGGAACCTGCTGTGTGCCGTCGTCAACAAAAAACAGGCACCTCCTCTGCGCTGCGGGCATCGTCGGAATGACAACCCGTTGGGATAGTCATGGCCAGTAATACCAACTTCGGCAAGAACTCCCGGCTTTACCTGTTGGGTGGCATGCTCCTGTTCTGGTGTGTGGCGATCTGCGGACGGCTGGTTTACCTGCAGATCTTCCGCTACGGCAGTTTTGTGAAGCAGGCCGAACACCAGCAGCAGCGCGAGATTCCACTTTCCGCCAAGCGTGGTGTGATCTATGACCGCTCCGGAAAAGAGTTGGCGATGTCTGTGTTAGTGGATTCGGCCTTCGCCGTGCCGACCGAAGTGAAGGACTTGTCTGCGGCCGTTTCCCTGATCACGCACATTACCGGCGAGGACCGCAATGCAGTGCTGGCCGACTGCCGTAACCACAAAACTTTTTGTTGGGTAGCGCGCAAGGCTGACGACGAGACTATCGAGCGCATTAAGTCACTGAACCTGCAGGGCATCCATTTCCAAAAAGAGCCGAAGCGCTTTTATCCCGCGCGCGATCTGGCAGCACAGGTGGTTGGAACCGTAGGCATGGAGGACTCCGGGCAGAGCGGCATCGAGCACGCCTTCGACGACGAACTGCGCGGCCGCGCGGGGAAGATGCTCATCTCCGTGGATGCGCGCCGGCAGTGGTTCTCCGACGTAGAGAAGCTGCCCGAGCCGGGCGAGAGCCTGGTGCTGACCATCGACAAGAATATTCAGTACATCGCCGAGAAAGAATTGGACCAGGCGATTCACGATACGCAGGCGATTGCGGGCACAGTCATCGTTGAGAATCCGCACACCGGGGAAGTTCTGGCGCTCGCGAACCGGCCGACGTTCAATCCCAATTTGCGCAAGCAGATCACGCCTGCCGCGTTGACGAACCGCGCCGTGAGCTATGTGTACGAGCCGGGGTCGACGTTCAAGCTAGTCACAATTTCGGCTGCGCTTGAAGAGAAACTCACAAATCCGGATGAAGTGTTCGACTGCCAAATGGGGTCGATCGTTTACAACGGAATGCGCATCCGCGATTCGAAACCACACGGTTTGTTGCCGGTGTGGGGCGTGCTGGCGGAGTCGAGCGATGTAGGCGCAATCAAGATTGCGCTGCGGCTGGGCGAAGACCGCTTCTACAAATATATTCGTGCGTTTGGATTCGGGCAGCAGACGGGAATCGAGTTGCCGGGCGAAACGCGCGGCATGACAAAGCCGGTGAGCCGCTGGTCAAGGGTTTCGATTGCGGCGATTTCCATGGGCCAGGAAATTGGGATTTCACCGCTGCAGTTGTCGGGACTGATTTCCACTTTCGCCAACGACGGCGTGTGGGTGGCGCCGCGCATTGTCGCAGGAAAAGTTGAGCCACAGGGCACACCGCAGACTGTGGCATTTCATCCCGGAGCGTCGCGGCGGGTAATTTCGAGCTACACCGCAGCCCAGATGCGGTCGATGATGCAGAAAGTGGTGCTCGAGGGCACAGGGCGCAAAGCGATTCTGGAAGGTTACACTTCTGCGGGAAAAACTGGGACGGCGCAGAAGGTGGATCCCGCAACAGGGGCGTACTCGAAGACGAAATATATCGGATCGTTCGCGGGATTCGCGCCGTTGAACAATCCGCAGATTGTGGTTGCCGTGATTCTCGATTCAGCCGTCGGTCTGCATCAAGGTGGACAGGTCTCGGCGCCGGTGTTTCGCCGCGTGACCCAGCAGGTGCTCGAGTATCTCCACACGCCTCACGATCTGCCGCTCGCGCCGAACCATCAATTATTGCTGGCACAAGCGAAGATGAAGGACAACGATTTGGAAGAAGGAACGCCTGACCATCCGGGCGAGCCGCTGGAGACCGCAGAAGCGAATGCAGAGTCAGTGGCGAGCAAGAACCATGTGGCGCGGGCGCCTTCGCCCGCGACTGCCTCCAGCGAAGGAAGAGTTGTGCAGGCGGCGATGCGGCAACCTGAACCGATGACAGACGCCGGGAGCCAGTCAGCCTTGCCGTCGAAGACTATGGATACTCTTTCTGTACCGCCTGCATTACCCGCAACTGGAACCGTGGTCTTAGACGTCGAACAAGGTGGCATCGAAGTGCCTTCATTCGTAGGAAAGACCGTACGTGGAGCGGTAGAATCTGCTCAAGATGCCGGCCTCGAACTGGAATCTGTGGGCAGCGGCGTGGCGCGCCAACAATCTCCACCAGCGGGGACGCATGTAGCCGCCGGGACGCACGTGTCCGTGCAATTTGGACGATAAAAAGCTTAAACACAGAAGACGCAAGGTTTCAGAGAAGAGCTACGAATCCTCAATTAGCCCTTTGGATCTCCACGTTACTTCTGGCGGAAATTCATTCTCGTTTGACCCGCTGAAAAACCGCGTGATACGGTAATCAGTCACACCATCCAGCAGGCTAGTTCCCTGCATCGATCGAGGTCCGCTTGTCCGTCGTTGAGACGACCACTCCCGCTGTCCGCAAGACTGCGCTGAACGCCGTCCATCGCCAGATGGGGGCGAAGATGGTCGACTTCAATGGCTGGGACATGCCGGTCGAGTATCCAGCGTCGATCGGCTGGGGGATCATCAATGAACATATGGCTGTGCGCACGGGTGTCGGCATCTTCGATGTCAGCCACATGGGCGACATCCGCCTCGCAGGTCCGCAGGCGTTGGCTGCCGTGCAGCATATTTCCATGAATGACGCTTCGCGGCTCGCAGTAGGGCAAGCGCAGTATTCGGCGCTGCTCTATCCGCAGGGGACGTTTGTGGATGATGTGATCGTCCACCGTCTGGGCGAGGATGAGTACCTGCTGGTAATCAACGCGGGCACGCGTGAGAAGGATTTCAACTGGGTGCGCGACAACACGCGGCAGTTTAATTGCGCGGTCGAGAATCTTTCGGATGACTTCACGCAGATTGCCATCCAGGGGCCGAAAGGCGTCGATGTTCTGCAGAAGCTGACTGACGCGGACTTGAGCGCGGTAAAGTTCTATTGGGTGACGCGTGGGACCGTTTGCGGGCTGAAGAATATCCTAATTGCGCGCACGGGATACACCGCGGAAGACGGATTCGAGATTTACATCCCCGCGGATGAGGCGACGAGCGCGCGGGTTTGGAATGAGATTCTGAATGCGGGCAGGGAATTCGGCCTGGTGCCCTGCGGCCTGGGCGCGCGCAATACTCTGCGCCTCGAAGGCAGTCTATCCCTCTACGGACACGAGATTTCCGATTCGATTAACGTTTGGGAGGCTGGGCTCGACCGCTTCTGCAGGATGGAGAAACCGGAGTTTCTCGGCCGGGCTGCGCTGGAGAAAGCGAAGGCCAATGGCGTGACGCGGACTCTGGTCGGCTTGGAGATGGTCGATCGCGGAATCGCGCGCGATGGGTATAAGGTGCTCGACGGCGGCGGTCGCGAGATCGGCTATGTTACCAGCGGCTCGCCCGCACCATTTTTGAAAAAGAATATTGCGCTAGCCTACGTGCCGCCGGACTTCACATCCGTGGGCACGGCGGTGAAAGTGGAGATTCGTGGGCAGGGCGTAGGAGCGGTAGTAGTGCCGACGCCTTTTTACAAACGTCCGAAAAGGAATTTGTAGCGCCGCGACAGCCGCCGGGACGGCGGCGCTACAAAACGGGAGCCATAATGTCCTATCCAACAGATCGCAAATATACAAAAGAACACGAATGGATTCAGCCGAGTGGGACGACCGCTGCAATCGGCATCACTGACCACGCGCAGGAATCACTCGGCGATATTGTATTTGTTGAATTGCCCAAGGTGGGCGCGGAACTAGCGGCGGGCAAAACGTTTGGCACGGTCGAATCGGTGAAAGCGGTGTCGGATCTGTATGCTCCGGCCTCAGGCACGGTGACTGAGATCAACGGCGACCTGGCCACCTCGCCGGAGAAAGTAAATAAAGATCCGCATGGCTCGTGGATGATGAAGCTCACGCTGAAGAGTCCGGGTGAGCTGGATGGGCTGCTCTCCGCCGCCGACTATGAGAAGTTCGTGGCGGAAGAGGCGGGACACTGAAGTCGTTCGATTCCGGGCACGACGCGAGCCCGCGGACGACGGTCGCAATCCAACTGACATCGAGTTACATCTAATCAATTTCCTATGCGCTATCTACCGAAATCTCCTGCCGACCGCGAAGCCATGTTGAAGGCCATTGGCCTGCGCTCGATCGACGAACTGTTCGCCCCGATTCCAGCCGAGTATAGGCTTAACCGGGACCTCAAAGTGCCGCGCCAGATGGCGGAATCGGAAATCGTTGACTATTTCCGCGAGCGCTCGCGCGACAACGGCGAAGGCTACACCAGCTTTCTGGGCGCTGGCGCCTATTTCCACTACCGGCCCGTCATTATTGATTCGCTGATCTCGCGCGGCGAATTCCTCACCGCTTATACACCCTACCAGGCGGAGATTTCACAGGGTACGCTGCAATCAATTTTTGAGTTCCAGACGATGATCTGCGAGCTGACGGGCATGGAGGTAGCGAACGCTTCCATGTATGACGGTTCGACCGCCGCAGCCGAGGCTGTGATGATGGCGGTGCGGCTCACTGGGCGGCGGTCGGTGGTGGTGGCGCGAAGTTTGCATCCGGAGTACCGAGAGGTGCTCGCGACTTACGCAACGCATCAGGGAATGCCACTGACAGTCGCGGGTTTTGGTGACGACGGGCGAGTGAACCTGAAAGAACTTGAGACGTCGATTACCCCTGAAACGGGGGCGGTCCTGGTGCAATCGCCAAATTTCTTTGGCACGATTGAAGACGTGGCGGCCATTTCGGAGATCGCGCACAAACACGGAGCGATGCTGGTGGTGTCGATCGCAGAAGCGGTGTCACTAGGGATCGTGGAACCGCCCCGCGAAGCGGATGTGATTGCCATGGAAGCGCAGTCGTTCGGAGTGCCCGTAGGATTCGGCGGTCCGTATTGCGGCGTGATTGCCACGCGGGGAAAATTTGTGCGGCAGATGCCCGGACGGCTAGTCGGCCAGACGGTCGATAAGCAGGGCAGGCGTGGATTTGTGCTCACTCTGGCCACGCGCGAGCAACACATTCGACGCGAGAAAGCGACATCGAATATTTGTACCAATCAGGCTCTGGTTGCATTGATGGTGAACATCTTCATGACGGTCTATGGCAGGGTCGGGTTGAAAGAGTTGGCCGAGCAGAATCTGGCGAAGACGGCATACGCGGCCGCGCAGTTCGCGAAGCTCGGCAAGGTGCTGTTTGCGGGCGCGCCGAGGTTCAACGAGTTTGTGGTGCAGACTGGCGAAGATCCGTTTGCTATTAGCAGCCGGCTGCTCAATCACAAAGTGGTTGGAGGCCTGCCGCTGAAGAGGTTCTACCCTGAGTTGGGTAATGCAGCATTGTGGTGCTGCACGGAACTGACTACGCGAAGTGCGATCGACACGGTCGTTGGGATCGTTGCCGAAAGCAAGGGTTCGGTGAGACCCGCCAAGGAAGAAGCTGGCGTTGTGGAGGTGACGCGATGAAGAACAGGATTCGCAAAGCCACACTCCACGTCAATCAAAACGAAGGCTTGATCTTCGAGAAGTCGTCCGCCGGCAAAGCCGCGTGGAAGCTGCCGCCGCTCGATGTGCCGGAAGTGGATGCTTCGAAGCTTCTTGGTTCTTCAGAGAGAAAGGATCTCGGCAACATGCCTGAGGTGAGTGAGATCGAGATCATTCGGCACTTCACGCGGCTTTCCACGTGGAATTACGCGATCGATCTCGGCATGTATCCTCTGGGCTCGTGCACGATGAAGTACAATCCGCGCGTGAATGAAGCCGTGGCGCGGGTGGAGGGACTCGCGAACGGGCATCCTTATCAGTCAGAAGAGATTTCGCAAGGCGCTCTGCAAATTCTAAAAACGCTGAGCGACTGCTTGATCGACATTACAGGCATGGATGCAATCACGCTGCAGCCGGCCGCCGGCGCGCATGGCGAGATGACCGGATTGCTCATGGTGCGGGCGTATCACCAGGCGCAGGGGCGCCCGCGGAAAAAGATTTTGATCCCAGACTCTGCGCATGGAACGAATCCGGCAACCGCGGCAATGGTCGACTATGCCGTCGAAAACTTGAAGTCGGACTCGCGCGGCATGGTGGATATCGCCGCGCTCGAAGCGCAGATGAGCGAAGATGTCGCTGCCCTGATGCTCACCAATCCCAATACGCTGGGAGTCTTCGAGCAGCAGATTCATAAGATTGCCGACATCCTGCACGCCAAGGGCGGCCTGCTTTATATGGATGGCGCGAACATGAACGCCTTGGTCGGTAAAGTTCGTCCTGGCGATTTTGGCGTCGACGTGATGCACTTAAACTTGCACAAGACTTTTTCTACTCCGCACGGCGGTGGCGGCCCGGGATCGGGGCCGGTAGCGATCAAGAAAATCCTCGAACCGTTCCTGCCCACGCCCGTTGTGATCACCCGGGCCGATGGCACGCTGGGTTTTGAATACAATCGTCCGCAGTCAGTGGGACGGGTGCGTGCGTTTTACGGCAACTTTGGAATGTTTGTCCGTGCGCTGGCTTACATCCAGGCGAACGGGCCGGACGGTTTGCGGCAAACCACCGAAGACGCGGTGCTGAACGCCAACTACATTCGCAAGGGGCTTGAAGGCACGTACGATCTGCCGTATTCCACGCCGACCATGCACGAGGTTGTTTTCAGCGACAAACTGCAGGCGAAAAAAGGCGTGAAGACAATGGACATCGCCAAGCGCCTGATCGACTACGGGTTCCATCCTTATACGACAGCGTTTCCACTGATTGTGCCCGGCGCGCTGATGATTGAACCCACCGAGAGCGAGTCGCTGGAAGAAATGGACTTGTTCATCGAGGCCATGAAATCGATTGCGGAAGAAGTGGAGGAAGATCCGCAGATGGTGCTCGATGCTCCGCATTCCACTCGGGTTTCGCGGCTCGATGAAACGGCCGCAGCTCGGAAGCCCATTCTGCGGTGGAAGCCGGCAGTGTAGTTTTGTAGCGCCGCCCTGATCCCGCCGAAACGGGCAGCCGTCGAGAGCGCGGCGCTACCAATCTCTTCACTTCGCCGAGATGTCCAACGAGGCACGCGTCGTTTCCCAATCGAGGCGCAGCGTGCACCCGACTCCGGACTTGACGTAGGCGATCGTGAAATTCTCAACCGGCGAGGGCAGCTTGGAGACTTTCATCTCCGCACGGGCGAGTTCGTCGCTCTCGTATTTGTAAGGGATACCCCACTCGCCGGTCTTCTTGTTGATGATGAGAGTCCACTTGTCGGCCGTGGGAACGGTGAAGATCGTGTAACTGCCCGCGGGGACGGTCTTACCGCCAACTACCACATCGGCGCTGGTGACGAAGGTTGTGGCCTCATTCGCCCCGGTGCGCCAGACGTCGCCGAAGGGCACGAGTCCACCGAAGACTTTGCGGCCTTTCATGCGTGGACTGGAGTAGTCGGTCTTGATGGTCTTGCCGCCGCCAAGATCGCAACTGGTTGAGGCCGGTGGACTAGGTTTGCCTCCGCCCATCTGAGCGAACACTGCGGTGGTGAACAGAGCCAGAAGCGCGGGGACGATAATTCGTTTCTGCATGGATTCTCCTTGTGAGTCTAGCAATGACTAAAGACGTTAGACGCGACTGAAAGGAATAAGTCAGCGGACTTACGATTATGCTCTATCGGGCGTGACAGTTACAATCACCGGATGCCGGTATTCGATGAAAAGCAGGAAGAACTGGAACACTACGAGACCATGATGGGCGTGCCGCGCGGCCGCCTGGCTGTGACCATGGACGCCATTACCGACGCCATGGCGCTGGTTGGCCAGCACGGTGTTTATTGCCAAAGCCAGCGCTGGCCGGGCAAGCCGGTGATGGACATCCAGATCATCATGAAGAGCCTGACCGACGCCAAGGAATTGATCCAGAGCGTGATGGAAGAGTTGAAGAAGAGCAGCTAACAGGGGCTCTGAGGTCTCGCATTTCTGCGCCGTCTGTCGTGCCGCCCTAAGCCAGCACGTACTTTCCGCGCTCAATCACTCTCTGTGCGATCTGCTGGCGGTGTTCAATGGTGTTGAACGGCTCGTGCTTACCCAAACGCCGCAGGATCGCGACCTGAGTACGAAGCATATCGCCTTCCGCGATAGCGGCAATCACTTTTCTGGCCGCAGACTCGACCTTCTCCATCGCCTGCGTGAGATAGACGCGGGTCATCGCAATCGGAAGGGCGGCGGCCGCTTCACCTTTCGTGGCTGCGATCTTCTGCGCGCGCAGCACGGCTGACTCCATCGCGTAAGTTTCAATCGTCATGTCGGCGATGGCGCCCATAATTTCCTGCTGGTCCTGAATCGCCTGCATATACTTCTGAGTTGCGGCGCCGGCGGCGAACAGGCCGAGCTTCTTGGCTTGTCCCACCAGTTTTCGCTCTTCGGCGAGCGGACCCTCAAGGTCCTCGCTCATCGAAGGTCCGGAAAGCACTTCGTCCATCAGCTTTTTGATGGCAGGCATCAGCGGCAACTGCCCGCTCATGGCGCGCTTCAGCAGGAATCCCGTAATGATCAGACGATTGATTTCGTTGGTGCCTTCGAAAATCCGGTTGATACGGGCATCGCGGTAGGCGCGCTCGGCGGGATACTCCTCGACAAAGCCGTAGCCGCCAAAGATTTGCATAGTTTCATCGACCACATAGTCGACCATCTCCGAAGCCCAGACCTTGATAATCGAGCACTCCACCGCGTATTCCTCGATGGCCTTGCGAGTTTCCTTCATCGCGTCCGCGCCCGTTTTGTCGACTTCACCGAGCGCGCCATCCATCATGCCAACCGTGCGATAGACAAGTGATTCACCCACATAGAGCAGCGTCGCCATGTTTGCGATTTTTTCGCGGACCAGACCGAAGTCGGCGATCACTTTGTTGAAAGCCTTGCGCTGCTTGGCATAAGCGATGGCGTGTTCAAGAGAGACGCGGCCTCCGCCGACGCACATCGCGCCCAGCTTGAAGCGGCCGATGTTCAGAATATTAAAGGCGATGATGTGGCCCTTGCCGATATCGCCGAGCAAATTTTCCGCGGGTACCTTGCAGTCGTTCAAAATAATGGGACAGGTGGAGGAGCCGCGGATCCCCAATTTGTGCTCTTCCGCGCCAACGGAGAACCCGGGAAAATCCCTCTCGACCAGGAATGCGGTGAACTTTTCTCCGTCGATCTTGGCGAAAACGGTGAACAGGTCGGCGAAGCCTGCGTTGGTAATCCACATCTTTTCGCCGTTCAGAATGTAGTGCCGGCCGTCGGGCGAGAGTTGCGCGCGGGCGCGGCAGTTCAGGGCGTCGGAGCCGGAAGACGCCTCCGATAAGGCATACGCGCCAACAATTTCTCCGGTTCCCAGGCGCGGGAGGTATTTCTTCTTCTGCTCTTCGGTGCCAAAGTAAACCAGCGGCAGCAGGCCGATGCCGCTGTGTGCACCCCAAGTCGTAGCGAAGCCGGCGTATTGGGCAATGTGGTCGGCAATCACCGCGGCGGTAACTTTGTCCATTTCGAGGCCGCCGTAAGCTTCAGGAATTTCAACTCCGCTCAAGCCCAGGTCGCCGGCTTTTTTCACCAGAGCGCGCGAAATGGAAAAATCCTTGTGCTCCATCTTCTCAATGTTGGGCAGGATTTCGTTGACCGTGAATTCCTCCGCCGTTTGCCCAATCAATTGCTGCTGCTCGGTAAAGTCTTCCGGCGTGAAGACTTCGTCGGGGCGGCGCTCTTCAAGCAGAAAGCTCCCGCCGGCGATTCTGGTCTTGGGAACAGCTGTGGTAGTGGCCATGGGAAAACCTTTCAACCACGAAGGGCACGAAGGTTCACGATGGGAATCCTCACTATGCAACCTTCGTGCAACTTTTGTGTCCTTCGTGGTTATTGCTTTATTTCCAGCCGGTGCCGTTCACAAAGCGCCTTATGCCATCTTTCAGATGTACAACATTGAAGTTTATAAGCAATCCGATGGATTTACCACTGAGCTTGAGGTACGAAAGGATTTTGCATGGTGGACCCGGGAGACGGCCTCGACCGACTTAATCTCAACTACGACAAGGTCTTCTGCCAACAGATCCATGCGGTAACCGAGTTCGAGCTTTACTCCAAAGTAGACGACAGGAAGGCCCACTTGCGTGGCGGAACGCACTCCAGCCCTCGCGAGTTCGAATTGCAGACAAGCCGTGTACGTGCTTTCCAGCAGCCCGGGACCCAGCTCGGTATGTACTTTCATGGCAGCGGTGATAATCGCGTGGCTGACCTGCTGAGCGGTGAGTTGCCTGATCGGAACGGTGGCCATGGATACCTCCGTCCCGAGAGGTATCGCAACATCGGTTAGGAGTCCAGGTCATCCGTCACACTGGAAAAGAAATAATTGACCACACAGGGCACGAAGGTTCACAAAGGGAATCCGATTTCTCTAGGATTTCCTTCGTGAACCTTCGTGTCCTTAGTGGTTAATCAAGGTTTTCGAATATCCCCGCTGCGCCCATGCCGCCGCCGACGCACATGGTTACCATGCCGTAACGTCCCTTGCGGCGCTTGAGTTCGCGGATGATTGTTGCCGTGAGCTTGGCTCCGGTGCAACCCAGCGGATGCCCAAGAGCGATCGCGCCACCATTGGGATTTACTCTCTCGGGATCGAGTCTCGCCTCTTTGATCACAGCGAGCGATTGCGCAGCGAAGGCCTCGTTCAACTCGATCACGTCGATGTCGGAAATCTTCAGGCCAGCCATCCTCAAAGCTTTGGGAATTGCGAACACCGGGCCAATTCCCATTTCTTCGGGTTTGTAACCAGCCGTGGCAAATGAAACGTAACGCGCCAGCGGCTTGATCCCGAGCGCTTTTGCGCGCTCGGCAGACATCACCACCGCCGCCGCAGCGCCGTCCGACATTTGCGAAGAATTTCCGGCGGTTACCGTGCCCTTCACGTGGAATGCGGGCTTCAGCGCGAGCAGAGCCTCGAGCGAAGTGTCGGCCCGTGGTCCCTCGTCCATCTTGAAAACAATTTCCTGCCGCTTGGGTTTCGCGCCATTCGGAGTGGTAAAGCTCACCGGAACAGCCACAATTTCCTCATCGAACTTGCCGGCCTCGATCGCCGCCAGCGCTTTTTGATGGCTGCGCAAGGAGAATTCGTCCGCTGCTTCTCGCGTGATGCCGAAGCGCTGCCCAACTCGTTCGGCGGTGAGGCCCATGTTCAGGTAAGCGTCGGGGTAGTGGTCGACGAGCCAGGGATTGGGCGAAACCTTGTGGCCGCCCATCGGGATCATCGTCATCGACTCGGTACCGCCGGCAACAATCGCCTCTGCACCGCCGATCATGATGCGCTCAGCGGCCATCGCGATCGCCTGCAGCCCCGACGAGCAGAAGCGGTTGATGGTGAGCGCTGAAACTTCCACCGGCAGCCCGGCGCGCAGCGATGCAATGCGGGCGACGTTCATCCCTTGTTCGGCCTCGGGCATGGCGCAGCCCAGGATGACATCTTCAATCTCGTTGGGATCGAGTTGCGGCACGCGCTCCAGCGCGCCTTTTATCGCGACGGTAGCCAGTTCATCGGGACGGGTGGCGCGGAGCGTGCCCTTGTAAGCGCGTCCAACGGGCGTGCGCACGGATGAGGCGATGATGACTTCACGCATGGTAGTTCTCACTTGTCGCTCTGGAAACTACCCCATTGGATGCTCGGCGTCCCGCGCAAGCTTCACTTCGCCGGAGCGTAGAAGTAATAGTCCGCTGTGTAACTGCTCTTGATCTCAGCATCGCGATGAGCAACATCGCAGCCCTCAGCCGGCGGCTGGCCGCCGTGTGTGCGAACGCGCTGAATCGTAGTCACGTTCGTGAGCAGACCGTTTCCCGCGTGACTCACAACCTTTACCAGCAACCAGGGAATTGAACCGGGATCGAGTGCGTCGACTTTGGCGGCCGCTTTCCCGGTGACCTCGCTGCCATCTTTGAGCTTCCACGATGGCCCGGCAGAATGTTGGCCGATCACTTTATCTTTTCGATCGTGAAGCTCCGCGTCGGGCGCTTTGAGCGTCCAACTGAACTTGCCTTCTGCCGCGGCCTGGCAGGTGTAGATCTGCGATCCCGTGGCATGCGCGAGCAGAACCACTTCCTCGCCCGCGGGCGCTTGGATCGAGTCGGGCACATCCGGCGGAACTTCTTTCACCGCAGCATCTTTGGCCTGGGCACCCACGCCAGCGGTTCCCAACATGAGAAAGCCGATCCCGATGACAACGGCAATGCCTGATAGAAGGTTTCGCATGAGCGCGATTGTAGCAGGCAACAATGCAGCCGTCTCAGGGCTTCTCCCAATGGGTCGAGCCAAATTGTTTAGGATCAAACGTGCCTGGATCAAGTTTCACATTGCACAAGATGTCGGAATACTCCTCGCTGAAGACCATCTTGTCATCAACGTGAACTTCGACGCGCGCCGCTACCCATCCACCCGCCATCTCGCGGTAATCTTCAAAGCGGATGTCCTGGAACTTGCCGGCATCCGTTCGGGTGGGCTCAAACAGCCGCACGAACAGTAAACGATTCTTGTCCACCCAGAACTGCTTTGACTTCAGATCGCCCTTTTCCGCTCCCACAACGTAAACCGGCTGCCCCTCCCACGTGTCCTCGTGAAGCTTTGTCAGATCGTAACCCTCGTCTTTTGCGATTTTAATTGTGGCTGCCGGGGCTTGGCGATACACGTCAAATCCCAGCACCAAAAGCATATTGACGAGGGGACGCGTTCCCGTCTCCTTGCCTTCCTCGAATATCGTGAGCGTTCCGTCGACCATGAGGTATCCGTTACTTTCGCTGGGTGTGCCGATGTCGATGCGCAATTTCCCGGGCGCTGCTAGCGCCTCATGCCAGATCTCAGCTTTACTGGTGCCGTCGGGGTTGTAGGTGGTGCTCTTCTGAGTGAAGGTCAAGGTTTCGTACCAGGATTTCGCGTAGCGATCATGCATAACTCGCAAGATGTCTTCGCCGCTTCGAATGTCTTGAGCGTGGGCCAGGGTAAAGCTGAAGAGAAACAGTAAGGGCAAACCCACCTTTACAAGGTTCATTGGCATCCTTTCGCGAAGCAGGTTGAACGGCTCGGCCCCTCTGACATAGACGAACAAAAACCACAAAGGTCTGATCGGATTGATTTCAAGGCTGCGCCCAGTCCTGCCACGAAAGCCCCTTCACGCGGGAAAACTCAGTGACGTTGGCGGTCACCAGTGTGAACTGGCGCGCCATGGCCTGGCCGGCGATCAATAGATCGTAGGGCCCGATGATCCTGCCTGAGACCTCCAGATTGGCCCGGATCGCGCCTGCCGCGCGAGCATCACCGTCATCGAAGGGAAGAACGTTAACCCGCCCTGATAGGAACGCTTCGAGCCGGTCCGTATTGAATGCAATTCGCGAGCTATTCGCGACTCCGTACCACAATTCGAAGGTAACAATCGACGGAACATACACGATGCCGCCCGAACGCGAAACCTTCTGAAAACGTCCGCGAACCAACGAGTCTGTGTTCTTGATGAGAGCGATACACACGTTGGTATCGAGGACGTAATCCACGATCTACTCGAATATGCGCCGCTTGGGAGTCTTCGGCTGTTTGCGGCCTTCGGGCATAAATGGTTCGGAATTAAACTCATCGAGCTTCCGAAACCATTCTTTCGTATCTTGAATGATTGGTTCGAGGAGCACGCCCTGACCCACGCGCCGGATGCGCACACGGTCGCCCTCAAAGCGGAATTCGCGTGGCAGACGAACCGCTTGGCTGCGGCCGTTCTGGAAGAGCTTGGCAATGTCAGTCTTCGGCATGTTCGGCATCCTAAATGTAAAAGACAGTATATATCAAAAATATATACCAAGCAACGTGGGTTGCGGAACGGTCCGCTGCTTACGGGACAAGTCGGGCCGCTATCGCCGCAAACGCGCCTCGACCCTTGATGTCCTCATGCCGTAGCAATTCGCCGATGAGGTCGTTTCGAGTCATTTAGAGTCTAGTTCCGCAGCGTTTTTCCCGTCTTCAGCGTGTACTGAATCCTCTCCTGCGTCTTCCTCTCGCCGCACAGCGACTTGAAGCCCTCACGCTCAAGATCGAGGATGTATTGCTCGCTCACCAGCGAGCCGGGGGTAATGTTGCCGCCACAGAGAACCTCGGCAATCTTCCCACCAAGTTTCACTTCGTAGTCGGTAATGAAGTCGCCCTGGCGCATCATGTGGACGCCCATCTTGAGCGTAGCCAGGAGGTTTTCACCCGGGGCGGGGATGTCATGGCGAGGCACGGGTGGCTCGTATCCGGCGCGCACCAGTTCAAGTGCTCGGTCCTTTGCGTCGGAGAGCACGCGCTCGCGATTCATCGTGATGCGGTCGCTGTCTGCGAGGAAGCCGAAGCCGCGGGCTTCGTGCGCGGAGGTTGCGACCTTGGCCGTCGCGATGGTTTCAAACGCACGCTTCATCGCCTCCAGCATCTCGATGGAGCCGGCGAGCGCTTCACTCGAACTCTTGCCGTGCGCTGCAGCCGCGCCGTCGACGGCGCGCAGCAACATCTCTTTGCAACCTCCGCCGCCGGGCAGCAAGCCAACGCCAACCTCGACCAGTCCCGTATAAAGCTCGGCGTGAGGTTGGCGTGCGGTGGCGTGCAGCGAAATTTCAGTGCCGCCGCCCAAACACAATCCGAAAGCGGACACTACAACCGGCTTCGGCGAAAATTTGATGGCCTGGGTCATGCCCTGGAACTGGCGGATGGCGAGGTCCACATCGTCCCACTCTTCCTCCTGTACGCTCATGAGCAGCAGCATGAGGTTGGCCCCGACGGAGAAATTCGTCGCGTCGTTGGTGATCACAAACGCATCGAAATTGTCGCCAGCGCCGCCGGGCTTAAGTGTTTGCAGAATCAAGGTGACGATGTCGGCGCCGAGCGAGTTCATCTTGCTGTGGAACTCGATGCAAGCAACGCCGTCGCCCAGATCGACGAGAGAGGCTCCGGAATTCCTCTTCACGACACCGTTGGATTTCTTCGCCACCGTGACCGACCACACTCCAGCAGGAACCACGGCCGGCTTCAGGTTTCCAGTTGCCAGGTCGAAGTAAACGCGCCCTGAGGAAGTCTTGGGATCATCGCTATACCAAGACTTCTCGCCTGAGGCGAGAAGCTTTTCGACGTTTGCCGCCACCGGCTTGCCTTCTTTTTTCATGCGCGCGACGCTTGCTTCGACACCAGCGGTGTCCCACAGTTCGAAGGGTCCGAGTTCCCAGTTGAAGCCGAGGCGCATCGCACGATCGATTTCCACAATCGAATCGGAAATCTCAGGTACCCGGTTGGCGGAGTAGTTCCACAAATCAGAGAGCGCCGACCACAGAAACGCTCCCGCCTTGTCTTTCTTCTGCGGTCCGCTGCCTTCCATGCCGAGCAACATGCGCAGCCGCGCGCCGGTGTCTTCGATGTTCTTCGCCATGTCGAGCGCAGCGAACTTCGGTTTCTGTCGAGGATGGTATTCCAGCGTTTTCCAATCGAGGGCAAGGCGTTCGTCCTCCTTGCCATCACCTGCTTTCATTTTCTTGTAGAAGCCGCCCTTGGTTTTGTCGCCCAGCCGCTTGCGCTCGAGCATCTGCTTGTAGAAGTCAGGCAACGCGGAAGTGTGGGGCGTGCCCTCCTGCGCGGCGATCTTCTCCATATTCCCAACGACGTGCCCCAGAATATCCAGCCCAACCAAATCAATTGTGCGGAACGTGGCTGACTTCGGCCACCCGACGGCCTGTCCCGTCAGGGCATCGACCTCTTCGACACTGAGATCCATTTCCTGCATCAGGCGCATCACATTCAAAACCGAAAATGTGCCAATGCGGTTACCAATGAAGTTGGGGGTGTCCTTGGCGATGACAACGCCCTTGCCCAGGCGCATGTCGCAGAAATGCGCGATGGCATCGATGGCCGCCTGATCAGCGTCAGGTGTAGGAATAATCTCCAACAGGCGCATGTAGCGCGGCGGATTAAAGAAGTGAGTGCCAAACCACGCACGCCGGAAGTCGTCGGAGAACCCCTCCGAAATTGTTCCCACGGGCAGGCCGCTGGTATTCGTGGTAACGATGGTGCCGGGCTTGCGAATGGCCTCGACTTTGCGAAGCAACGCGCGCTTGATGTCCAGATTCTCGACAACAGCTTCGATGATCCAGTCGACCTCGGTCAGCTTCTTCAAGTCGTCGTCAAAATTCCCAACAGTCACGAAGCGCGCGAGAGAAGCGTCCATGAATGCCGCGGGCTTCGACTTTTTCGCAGCGTCGAGACCGGCAGCCGCGATCTTGTTTCGCACAGCAGTGCTGGCCCCGGAAGGAACATCTGCGCCGACGATGTCGAAGAGGTAGCTGGGCACGCCTGCGTTGGCAAAGTGTGCGGCGATACGGGCGCCCATGGTTCCCGCGCCGAGGACGGCTACTTTATTAATGCGCTTCATGATCCAGCCTCAACTAAAAAATTCTTTAACGCAAACTCCGGCATTAAATCAACAATTAGCGATCGTTTATCCTATGGCAGTTTATCCACCGCCCAGTCGTTCTTGCCAGTATCCAACATCACAAGGCTGGAGAATCGCCGGCGCGCACGGTTGTTGTTCGAAGCGGGGCTGATGAGCACAACGGGGAACTCGTAGCGCCCGCCCTTCAACAACTTGCCCCGGCCGATTTCATACGCGCTGGGATCAGGGTTGGAGAAAAATTTCTCGATCACATCTGTTTTGGCCGTTTCCTTGGCATGAGTGGTGAGCAGGGCCAGTCCGTTTTCGACGTCGCCAGACTGCCAGGCTTGAAGAAAATGATCGGCGGCAGCAAGAGCAACCGAGTAGCCAGGCTCCAGAGTGCGAGCAACTGGAGTCTTGGCTGCCAAAGGCGATAACAGCAAGAAGAACGACACGCACAGAATCAGTGATGACGACCGAAGAGCGAACACGCGATTCGAAGGTTGGCTAACAGGCATGAATTCATTATGCGGGAAAAGGCTCTGTCGTATCGAACCTGAATTTCAGCCCTACTGCAGGTCGGCATGAGCCTTCACATACTCAAGTGCCCGCCGCGCCATCTGTTTCTCACCCGTGTAGGCTAGCAGCCTCGGGGCATCTTCCAGGCGCACCCACCGCGCCCGCGCCACTTCAATTCGCATTGCTGGAGCGATGTCGTTAATGCGGCCGGAGCGGTAGCGCATCAGATAGAAGCTGACAATCTTGAAAACCCGCCGCCCGTCACCCCAGGTGCGGGTATAGACGTACTTGCTGTCGGCGAGTTTGGCGACTGTATCGGCCGTCAACCCGGTCTCCTCATGAACTTCTCGAACCGCGGTTTCGATTGCCTTCTCCCCTGGGTCAACCAAGCCCTTGGGCAAGGACAGCACTCGGCTTCGCCTGCCGCTGGAGTGTCTCGCCCCATCAGCCTTAGCTCGACCGGCAGTAACTCGCCTCGTTTTCGCGCGCGCGGCTTCGGTGGGCGGCTCAATCGCCGCCATCCACCAGATTCGACCCCGTTTTCGGATCACTACGCCGCCGGCTGAGATCTCCCGCACCATACAGTCCGGAAGTTAGCAGGATTGCAGGACTTAGTCATCTTGACGCAGAGCAGAGATAACACTCTGGTAACTGCGGGCAGGTTTCATTCGTTACCCCAATAGCACTAAAGTGGACTGTGGCGGTTCTCCCATTAATGGCATCTTAAATAGGTAAGGAAGCGGGTTCCCGGCAAGCCGGGGACGTGGGGTTCCGGTGAAGAGTCTGGCCAGGATCATCCGGTCCGTGCAAGCCTTTGGACGGGAAATCTCCCGCAAGGGCGCAGCCAATGAGCCGCGTCTACCAGCAATTGGCGTGGCGCTGGGCGGCGGTTTTGCCCGGGGCATGGCCCACATCGGCGTCCTGAAGGTCCTGGAAGAAGAGGGAGTCCCGGTCCGTATCGTTGCAGGTACCAGTGTGGGCGCGCTGATCGGCGCTTGCTACTGCGGCGGGGTCTCCATCGAGGAGTTGGAAAAAGTCGCGCGCTCCTGCCGCTTCACCACCTTCGCCCGCTGGACGGTTTCGCGCTATGGCTTCGCCTCCAACGATCGTATGGTTGCCTTCCTCGCCCGCACTTTGAAGGTGAAGACGTTTGAAGAGCTGCGCATTCCGCTGGGCGTAACCGCAACGGATTTCAATACCGGCGAAGGCATCGTCTTTCATTCCGGTTCAATCATTAATCCGGTGCGCGCCAGTTGCGCCTATCCGGGAATGTTTCTGCCGGTCGAGATTCGTGGACGCTACCTGGTAGATGGCATGCTCTCGCATCCCGTGCCCACGCGGCCGTTGCGCGAGATGGGCGCAGAACGCGTGCTGGCCGTGCATCTCAGAGGCACATGGGCGAAAGACGGAGCGCCTCGCCATCTCTTTGATGTGATCGGGCAATCGTTCGCCATCGCCCAGGACGCAATGTCCAGCCTGTGGAAAGACGCCGCCGACGTGATCGTTGAGCCCGACGTGGCCGGCTTCGCCTACGACGACTTCAAACGCGCCGGGGAATTAATGAACGCCGGAGAAGTCGCTATGCGGAAAGCTCTGCCCGAAGTCCGCAATTGGCTGGAAAAGCCGTCGGCCGCAATCGTTCCTGAGAAAGTTCCGGCTAAAGTACGTCCCGCAGTCCCGCGTCCCGCGCCCATGCCCGCGGACTAAGATGCTCATGTAAAAGTGCTCATGTGGAGACGGCCGCCTCGGCCGTCCCGCCAAGCGAAGCGAGGCGGCATCTCAATCAAGGCCCATAAATTGAGCCTCTCGGGTAGTGGCTGAATCTAAATTCAGCTACTACCGCTTCTCCGGTTTCTTTGACTTGCCCCTCTCACCCACGTAAGATTTCGCAGTGATCGGACAAACCATCTCTCACTATCGAGTGATCGAAAAGCTTGGTGGTGGCGGCATGGGCGTTGTCTATAAGGCCGAAGACCTCAAGCTGCGCCGCTTTGTAGCCCTGAAATTCCTGCCCGACGAAATAGCCAAAGATCCTCAGACCCTCGCCCGCTTCCAGCGCGAGGCCCAAGCCGCATCCGCACTGAACCATCCGAACATCTGCACCATTTACGAAATTGACGACCAGGGCGGCGAGGCGTTCATCGCCATGGAGTTCCTCGATGGCCTTACCCTCAAGCACGCTATCGGATCCCGCCCCCTCGACACCGATTGGCCATCGAAATTGCCGATGCGCTCGATGCTGCCCACGCCGAAGGCATCGTTCACCGCGACATCAAGCCGGCAAACATCTTCGTCACCAAGCGCGGCCATGCCAAGATCCTCGACTTCGGACTCGCGAAAGTAACGGCCACTGCTTCCTCCAACAAGACTATCGCGGCGACCCAAACCATGGACGAGGCCCACCTCACCAGCCCCGGCACGATGCTGGGCACCGTCGCCTACATGGCGCCAGAACAGGTTCGTGGCAGGGAACTCGACGCCCGCTCTGACCTGTTTTCTTTTGGCGCAGTCCTCTACGAAATGGCGACCGGCGACGTGCCCTTTCACGGAGAGAGCGCGGCGGTGATCTGCGAAGCCATCATGAATCGCGCGCCGGTCGCAGTCGTCCGCTTGAATCACAATGTCCCCGCAAAGCTCGAAGACATCATCAACAAAGCTCTCGAGAAAGACATCAACCTGCGTTACCAGCATGCCTCAGAAATGCGCGGTGACCTGCAACGTCTGAAGCGCGACACCGATACGGGACGAAGAGCATTGCCGACGGACACGCGAAGCGTGCAAACGGCCGTCGCGGCGGGGACAAGCAGTGCGAGCCAACGAAGCGCCGTAAACGCTGTAAGCGCGCTTGGCGCAACGGTGCCTGCGGAAAAGAAGCCTCCCTACAAATTGATCGCCACAGGCATTGCCGCGGTCGCAATCATAGCCCTGGCCGCAGTTTTCTGGTTCCTCAAGCAGCGCCCGGCCGCCGTCGTTCCCACCGCCAGCCAGAAAACCGTTGCTGTGCTGCCTTTTCAGAACATGGGAGCCGATCAGAATCTGGATTTTCTTCGACTCGCCCTGCCCGACGAAATCGCTACTGCGCTCACCTACGTGCGCGCCTTGTCTGTCCGCCCTTTCTCCAGTTCCAGTAAATACAACGCCTCGAACCTCGACCTGCAACAGGTCGGCCGCGAAATGCACGTCTCCGACGTCGTCACCGGACACTATCTGAAAGAAGGTTCTCAACTTCAAATCACGCTGGAAGCCATCGATGTGGAGAACAACCGCACGCTGTGGCGCGACACCATGACCGTGGCCGCTCCCGACATGATCGCCATGCGCGGCCAGATCACGTCAAAAGTTCGCCAGGGACTCGTGCCCGCTCTCGGCGCAGGAAACGATTCAGCCGAAGGCGCCACGCGCCCTAAGAATGAAGAAGCCTACGATCTCTATCTGCGCAGCATCGCGGTGCCGCACGATCCTCAACCAAACAAGGATGCCATCGCCATGCTGGAGCGCGCCGTAGGTCTCGACCCGACCTTCGCTCCCGCCTGGGATGCCCTGGGGCTTCGCTACCATTACGATTCGGCCTACTCCAACGGCGGCGACGCAGCGTTTCAGCGCGCCAGGGCAGCGTTTGAAAGAGCCCTGGCCCTCGATCCCAACTTCATCGATCCGGCTGGTCAGCTAACCGGCGCTCAGGTCGAAAGAGGCGAGCTAGTCAGGGCGTATCAGGATGCGAAGGCGCTCGTAACGCGTCATCCGGAAAACGCCGGACCTCACTTCGCTCTATCCTACGTCCTTCGCTATGGCGGAGCCATCGAAGAATCGGCGCATGAATGCGACACCGCCCTGGCCCTGGATCCGGGCAACTATACGTTCCGCTCGTGTGCCTTCACCTTCGACCAACTAGGCGACCACCCTCGGGCAATGGATTTCCTTCAGCTCGATGCGGGTTCCCTGTGGTCGTCGGCGAACCTCATGCGGGAGTACATTGAGGATGGAAAACTAGCGCAGGCGAGGGAAATTGCCCAGAAATTCAGCGGCGAATCGACTCCGGCTTCAGCACCATCAGTCGGGGATATGGCAACGATGGCAGCCTGTATCGACAACCCGTCGTCTGCAAATGCGTTCAACCTCGCTCATCAATGGGGGGCGGAGGTTTTGGCTGACCCTGACCCCGAAGTCAGTTATGTGCTTGCACCTGAGTTTCTCTTCTGTGGTCAGAAAGATTTAGCCTTGCGGTTGCTGAAGAATTCAATCGCCGGACACTTTTGCTCCTATACCGGTCTGCAGAACGATGCCGGATTGGCGAAGCTGAAAGGTACGCCCGAGTTCAACGAACTGCTCTCAGCAGCGAAGAAGTGCCAGTCCGACTTCCTCGCCGAAAGATCTCAAGCCCCACATTAAAAATGCTTTCAAGCCGCGGGGAAAGCATGTAGTGCCGTGGAAGAGCGGCGCTTAAGCGCCGCGTCAAGTGACAAAAATCGATGTGGCTTCAGCTCGATTGTTGCCTTTCGGTCCGCTCATTTTTCCGCAGCCTGTTTAGCTTGAGGAATGATAACCCGCCGTGACCTTCTCCGCCTCTTCGCAAATCCTCCTCCAAGCCCGTTCCACATGCCGCGCCTGCGTGTTGGTCTGGCCGACGCACATCCGCAGTGTGAACTTGCCGTTCAGCTTGGTATGTGTCAGGAAGAGGTCGCCGCTGCGGTTGAGGCGCTCCATGATGGTCTGATTCGCCGCATCACCGCCTCTGTGGCGAAAGCAGACCAGATTCAAAGGCACAGGTGCGGCCAGTTCGAATCGAGAGTCGTCGCGTACCCACTCGGCGAACTGCTGCGCGAGTTTTACGTGGCGGCGAATGTGATGCTGCAAGCCTTCCACACCGTAGTGCCGGATCACAAACCACAACTTCAGCGACCGGAAGCGCCGCCCGAGTTGGATGTGCCAGTCGCGGTAGTCAATCACCGCGCCTGATTCCGTAGCCTGATTGCGCAGGTATTCCGGCAGAATGCTCAGCGTTCGAATCAGCGCTTTGCGGTCCGCGACCCAGAAGCAGTCGCAGTCGAAGTTAGTGAACATCCACTTATGCGGATTGAACTCATAACTGTCGGCAAATTCGACTCCGTTTTGCAGATGCCGGAATTCAGGGCAAAGCGCGGCGGTTCCTGACATCGCGGCATCCACGTGCAGCCAAAGATTGTGCTGGCGGCAAATCTTCGCGATCTCCGCAATCGGGTCCATCGCATTCGAAGACGTTGTTCCCATGGTCGCGCATATCATGCAGGGAACCAATCGGGCGCGCTCATCGGCTTCAATCTGTTGGGCGAGCGCGTCGGGCCGCATCGCGAAATTCTCGTCCACCTCGATCACGCGGAGATTCCCGACGCCAATGCCCGCGATCATCGCAGCTTTTGCCAGTGCCGAGTGCGTCTGTGTGGATGCATATGCCACGATGCGGCCGTCACATCCGTTCTGATTGCTGGCGTAGTTGGTGACTCGTTCCCGCGCGGCCAACAGAGCGCACAGCACGGCGCTCGAGGCTGTGTCCTGAATAACTCCGCCGCCGGTATTCGAAGACAGAAACTTCTCGGGCAACCCCAGCATGGGCACAAGCCAGTCGAGCACATGCGTCTCGAGTTCCGTGCAGGCCGGGCTTGTCGACCACAGCATGCCCTGCACACCCAGACCGGACGAGAGGAGATCGCCGAGAATTCCAGGGCCCGAACCATTGCTTGGGAAGTAAGCAAAGAAATTTGGCGATTGCCAGTGAGTGACCCCGGGAAGAATCAGATTCTCCACATCTTTCAGCATCGCCTCGAAGGGCTCGCCCTGCGCCGGAGGGTTAACCGGTAGCGATGCGCGAATCTCTCCCGGCTTGACCTGCGAGAGCACGGGGAACGACTCGATGCGGGAGTGGTAATCGGCGATCCAATCCACCACGGCGTGACCATGGCGGCGGAATTCGTCGGGCGTCATGTGGAAGGATTGTTCGTCGGACACAGTTTTGACCTCAGAGGATGCAAGCCAGAGCAGATCGTACCAGAGCAGATTCGGCTTTTCCTTTGTGAACCTTAGTGACCTTCGTGGTCAAAGCAATTCTCAAGTCAGCCGTCCGAAATACATTCGCGTCTTGTATTCGAATGTGGCGAGTCCTTCGATGGAGCAAGCATCAAAGATGCGCCGCAACTCGCGCAGCATGGGCGCATGCTTGGGATGCTCCGGTCCCGGCGCGTATGACGACGACAGCAAACGCCCTTGTATTCCTGCATAGTCGAACTCCTGACGCATCTCGAACACGCGCTCTTTAAACGGTGCTGGATCGAAGAACTCATTCACCGCATCCGTTGTGCGCTCGTGGCGAACCTCTTCGTAATCGGTGCCGTAGGTCAGCAGCAACTGTTCGTAGTCGCGAAGAAACTTGGTCGAATCCGTGAGGCGCTCGTTCCACAGCAGCACCAGCCATCCTCCAGGCTTCAGGATGCGGACGAACTCGCGCCTTGTCCGCTCCCGATGAAACCAGTGCGCGGCCTGCGCCGCGGTAACGAAGTCCACACTCTGATCCGCCAGCGTGGTTGCCTCCGCAGTCCCCGCAATGCTGGTGAACCTCGGGAAATTTGCCAGCAGCCGTTCGCCGGCCTCTCGCATCTCCGCGTTGGGCTCGACGCCAAAGACCAGGTTGCCATTTTCCAGCAGCATGCGAGTCCAGATGCCAGTTCCGGAAGCGACGTCGGCAACCACATGGTCGGCGACGAGTCTGCATTCGGCCTTGAGTGCCTCTATCACGTCAGGCGGATATCCCGGCCGATAGCGCACGTAGTTTTCCACACGATCGGAAAAGCGGCTGGTGGCGTTGGAGGCAGGCATGGGTTTGAGAGTGGCAAGTTTGTCATCTTGCCAGACGTCTATTTTAATTGTAGGACAACGATATTGTCCTTTCGGCGCCGGGCTTCCGGTGCCTGGAGATGGCATCCATCACCGCCAAATACCTACCCGCATCACGTCAAAGTGATAATCGTAGGTCCACACCTGCAAACCCAAACGGCCAGCCAATGCTGCTACTGTCGCATCAACCAACGTGACGGACTGGTCGGACATGGCCAGCACTAGGGCTGCTGCTTGGCGGTAATCTTCGGGAGTAGGACTGATGAAGACGGCGGAAAGGATCTGGGAGAGCCAGTCCGACGCGCTCTTCTGGCCAAGTTTGAACAGAGCGAGCGTGTAGGTCTCAAGCAGGATTGGATAGGGTACCAGGACCTCCCATCGGTCACGCGTCAGCAATTCGAAATCTCCTACCGCACGCTCGTGGAGGCTGTCCGTCTCGTCCGCGATGGCGAAGAGAGGCCCGGAATCGGCTAGTACCGCGCGAGTCATTTCTTAACGCCGGCCAGGTACGCGTCGTGCTCTAAACTAATGTCGCTTCGGCCGCTACGGCCAACAGCGGTGAGTTTGAGCGCCCGGTGAGCCCGCAAAAACCCCCGCTCTCGAAGGTACTCGCGGAGAGCAGCCTGCACCACAGCAGTGAGCGCTGGTGGATTTTCCTGCGCCTTCCGGTAGCTATCCACCGCTTTCGCCAAATCGTCCGGCAGAGTCATAGTCGCTCGTCTCATAGTTGCCAGTGTATCACCAGTTGGTGAATTTGGTGAACGGGCGCCCAGTCGCGCCCGTGTGCTAACTTACTCACTTCGACCACGAGAACCTGATGCGACTCTTTTCTGCGGCACTTCTCTCCATTTTATTTTCGATTTCTAGTATCAGCGGCTATCTCCTGTCCTCGACCGCGGCCCCGCCCATCTTCGGTTTTCGTGACTCCGCCGCCGAAGCCGCCACTGAAGCCCGTTTCCTTGCTGTTCCCGACCCCAAACTGGCGGAAGAGCATCTGCGCACGCTGACTCAAGCGCCCCACATGGCGGGCACGCTCGAGGACAAAGCTACGGCGGACTACGTCGCACAGATGTTCCGCGCCGCCGGACTCGACACCGAGATCGTCGAATACAAAGTGTGGATGAACTATCCCTCGGAGATCAGCGTGGACATCACGGCGCCTGCTGGCGTCGAAATGCACGGGCCTACGCGCGAGCACGTGGACGGCGATCCTTATGACGGCGACCCCCGCGTGGTGATGCCCTTCAGCGGCATGTCGCCCTCGGGAGATGTTGAGGCCGAGGTAGTTTATGCAAACTACGGCACGCCGGAAGACTTCGAGAAGCTGGAGAAGTCGAAGATCGATGTGCGCGGCAAGATCGTGCTGGTTCGCTACGGTCAGAACTTCCGCGGGGTGAAGGTATTCATCGCGCAGGAACACGGCGCGGCCGGAGTGATTCTCTATTCTGATCCATTCGACGATGGCTGGCGGCGTGGAGACAAGTATCCGGATGGCCCGTGGCGGCCGGATACCGGCGTGCAGCGCGGATCGGCGGGATACATGTTCGAGTTTCCCGGCGATCCAACAACTCCGGGATTTGCCTCGCTGCCCTCGTTGCCGGAGAGCAAGCGAGTCTCTGCAGAGACGTCTGCGCAGATGCCGAAGATTCCGGTTACACCGCTTTCCTACCACGATGCCTCGCCGATTCTCCAGCATCTGGGCGGGCACGATTCGCCGCGCGAATGGCAGGGTGCGCTGCCATTCACTTATCACGTGGGGCCAGGGCCGGTGCGGGTGAAGATGCATCTCAAACAGGATTATCAGTTCCGCACTCTTTGGGATGTGATTGGCCGGATGCGGGGCGGCCAGTCTCCAGACGAGTGGGTCGTGGCAGGAAATCATCGTGATGCGTGGGTCTACGGTGCTGTCGACCCCAACAGCGGCACAGCGGCGATGCTCGAGGCCGTACATGGAATCGGCGAACTGATGAAGTCAGGCTGGAAGCCGAAGCGCACCATGATATTTGCCAGTTGGGATGGCGAAGAAGAAGGTCTGATGGGTTCCACCGAGTGGGCCGAGCAGCACGAATCCGAAATGGCTAATGCCGCGGCATATTTCAACATGGACGTGGCTGACTCGGGCTCGAAGTTTGGCGCCTCGGCCGTTCCCAGCTTGAAGCAGTTCTTGCGCGACGTGACCAAGGCCGTGCCCAGTCCAAAGGGCGGAACGGTTTACGAGGCGTGGCAGAAGGGTGATCAGCCAGGCTCTTCATCGATGCAATCTCGTGCGGAAGCCATCGAGGGCAACCGAGGCACGCCCGCCGCGCCGTCCGCAGGCGAGGCTCCGGTCGGCGATTTGGGCAGTGGATCCGATTACAGCGCGTTCCAGCAGCACTTGGGCGTACCCTCAACCGATATCAGTTCCACCGGGCCGTACGGCGTGTATCACTCGGTGTTCGATAATTTTGCCTGGTTCAAGAAGTTCGGCGATCCGGATTTCGTCTACGAGCAGCAGATGGCGAGAGTTTTTGGGCTGGAAGCATTGCGCATGGCCGATGCCGACGTGCTGCCCTACGACTACAACGAATATGGAAAAGAAGTTGCCGTCTACGTGGACGCAGCCAGAAAGAGAGGGGAAACGAAGTTCGGCGATCGCGCGCTCGATCTGAATGCGGCGACCGCGGCCGCGAAGCATTTTCAGGAGGCGGGAGCAAAGATCCTGGCGAAGCAGAAGAATCCGCCGCGAGATGCAGTTCGTTTGAATCAGGCACTGCGCAACGCCGAGCGGGCTCTGCTGGTGCCGGGAGGATTGCCGCACCGGCCCTGGTTTCGCCACGCGATCTACGCTCCGGGTGAATATACGGGATATGCCGCAGTAGTGATTCCGGGGGTGAACGAATCCCTCGACAAGGGGGATGCGGAAAGCGTGCGCAGACAACTGGCAGTGCTGACGGCTGCGCTGGAGCGCGCCGCAAAGGCGCTGGAAGGTTATCACTGACCATGAACACCGCGCATGCTCTCGGACAATTTCTGCGCACGCTGCCGCACTCGGCTGCGGCCACGTTTCTGGCGCTGTTTCCCATTGTCGATCCTTTCGGCGGCATTCCAATCTTCTTCAGTATGACGTCTTCCTGGACTGCCCAGGATCGCCGGAACACCGCGCTGAAGACCGGTCTGTGGGTATTTGTCATTCTGGTCACATTTCTGTTCTTCGGTCGCTTCGTGTTGTATTTTTTCGGCATCTCGCTGCCGGTATTGAAGATCGCCGGCGGATTGATCGTTGCCAATACGGCCTGGGGCATGGTTACTTCTCACGCGCGCATCACGCCCGAAGAGAGTCACGAGGCGCAAGACAAAGAAGATATTTCCCTCACTCCGCTCGCCATGCCTCTGATGTCGGGTCCGGGAGCCATCGGCGTGGTGATGGCGCTGGCGGCGCATGTGGATAGCGCCGCTTCATATCTCGGCATGATCATTGGAATCGCCGGCATCGCACTTTCCGTGCTGCTGTTCTTCTGGCTGGGAGGGCCGCTGGTGCGCCGCCTTGGTCCCAGCGCGGTCGGAGCCATCAACAAGATTTTCGGCTTCCTGATTCTCGCCATCGCCGTCCAACTGGTGTGGGATGGCGTAGCCGACTTCCACAGCTAGGCTCGTGTGGCCGCGGGCGACTCGCCCGCGACTGCCGGTAGCCGAGGCCGAATTTTCCTGGAACCGTAGTTCCATCCCGCTCGTATCACAAACAGGCGCTCGTCCGCCCCAGAGGTGATCCATGCCCGGAAGGTTTCCCATTCGTTTGAACATGCTTCACAAGACAGTCATCGTTTGTCTCCTGCTGGCGCCGTTTTGCGCCGCCTCAGACCATTGGAACTACGAAGAAACTCACAGCGAGGTGCGCGACTTCACGGCTGGCGGCACGGTGCACGTGCGCCTGAGAGTTGGCGACCTGCACATCAAGCGCGGTGATTCCGACAAGATCCGTCTGCACTATACGGTCAAGTCGTGGCGCGAAAGCCACGTGAGAGATTCCCATGTGGAGATCGACATCCACGGCCGCGACGCCGATATCGAATTCCATGCGCCATCCAGCGGCAACACGCAGTTCGACGTGGAACTTGAGGTGCCGGAAAACACGAATCTTGAAGTGCAGGAGAAAGTCGGCGGTCTGAGGATCGAGGGCATCGAGGGCGACAAGGATCTTGGCCTAGGGGTGGGCGACATCCGCGTCGCGCTCGGGCGCTCCGCCTATCACCTGGTGCGCGCCAGCACCAGCATCGGCGACGTCAGCGGTGAAGGCTACGGCGAGACCAGCGGATGGCTTGGCAAGACCCTGAAATATCGCGGTGAGGGCAAGTATGAACTGCAGGCGCACGTCGGGATCGGAGATATCGCACTCGATGAGAAGTAGGGCCGGCCAGATCGAATGTGGCGCGGACACTCCCTTCGGCAAGCTCAGGGCTGCGCGGTCGCGCAAGGCAAGGCGATTGTGCCACCCACGACCGAACAGCCAATGGGGTAATATGATTGCGAAAGAACGGGCCAGTCGCCCGCGGAGAAAAAGCTCAGTCTATGGCAAAACTACGGACGCTCGTCCTACTAGTCGTCGCTGCACACTGGATCGTTGCCATCTGGCACCTGTTCCTCGCGGCCAGGATTCTTCCCGCTCCAAACAACCATGTAAGTTGGCTGGCCATAGTCTTGATAACGTCAGGGCACATGGTCGTATCAAGTCTGGTATGGAAACTCAGCGATAAAGTTGCCGGCTTTGTCTCGGTGATTTTCTTTTTGGCTGCAATGTGTGCGGATCTTTATGAGCACTTCCTGCATGCCTCTCAAAACAACGTTTTCATGGTGGCGCGCGGCGATTGGACCGCCGTCTTTAACGCAAGCGTCTTCATTCTTCTCGCGCTGGAAATCGTGGGATGCTTGCTTGGAACTGTGATGCTCGGCGGCAAGAGAAGGAACAGCAAATCAACTCCGGGACCCAATTCAAAATTCAGCAAGCAGATCCCCAAGCTTTGCTCCAGCCGATTCGGCTATGTGCCCGATGATTTCGGCGAGATCGTCTTGCTCCGACTTGCCTTTGCCCAATCTGGAACAGGCTCGAACCACTGACTGCCAGAGCGCCCGAGAACCGCGACAAGCCGGTAACCCTCTTCGCTTGAGTTGTCGAACAGGATGGTGTGGTCGGCGCGCTCCATCGCTATCAGGAGACTCTTGAAGCTTCGCTGGTAACGCCGGCGGACATCGCTCTCCGGGACATCATGGCCACCCGCGAGAACTCGATTCCTGATTCGAGCCAGGTTGATCTCAACATTTTCTGTCCCGATGTAGACCAGCACGACCTCGAAACCAAGGATTCGCGCATCAACCATCATTTGCAGATGGTGCTTCCCGGCCAGCGTGGTTTCGACCGCGAAGCTCTCACCTCTTTCAATGTGCCTACGGGCAGAAATGAGAACCTGCCGGGCGGCAGCGACCGCCGACGGTCCGGGGATGGTTGGCTGGAGAGCCTTACTGATAGCGTCGGGATCGAGAAGCGGAGTCTTATAGACGAAACTCGATCTACTCGTTAATGTTGACTTGCCACAACCGTTAGCTCCGGCAATGATCGTCAACCGAGGCAGGGTCACTGAGCATTCGTTGGATGTTGTTGTGTGGTTTGCTGCTTATCGCGTTTCTCGATGATCTCCCGAAGACGCTGGCGATTGATCGCCAACTGCGCACGCGCGTCCTCGGCCATCTTTTGAGCGACCTTAAGCCAATCCACTGACATAGCTTTAGGATACTCCGGGAGTTGCGGTTCTCAAACACCAAAACTGTTCCGAAAAGACAATGCGGCTTACGGTAGTGTTCGGCTATTCGGCCGATGATTTCGGCGAGATCGTTCAGCGCACTTTGCGTGCACAGGGAGGCGGTAATCCACTTGGGCGGGTACGGTTCGACCAGCTTTCGCGAAGGACTTCATCAATGGCGGCGAACGTTTCCTCGTCTTCGTCGTCGAGGATGGGAGCAGGACTCTCAAGTTCGAACTTCTTCGCCTTCGCCATAGGTATGTCGTAGGCTGGAGTTGGTGGGTGGCACAATGGTATTCGCTCCCTGTCTTCTTGTCGTCCACGCCGATGAGAAACTTTCGCAAAGCGGGTAGAATGCTCGCACTGAAGCTGACATGGAAGCAGTTTGCCGCAACCGGCTTCGATCTGCTCCTCGTGTGCTTCGCGTTCTACTTCGGGCGTTGGTTCGGTTTCGCACTGGCCGTGGTGTTTCTCGCTTCAGTCTGCGGATACCAGATTCTAGCCATCCTGCAGACAACGAGGGATGTGTTGCTCTCGCGCCTACCGGATCGCTGCGGCATGTGTCACCGGGAAATCGTTGATGAGGGCGGGACGATAGACATAGACTTCGAGGGTGAGACGAAGATTTATCACGAAGCCTGCTCTGACAAGCTCGACGCTATGAAGGAGAAAGAGAAAGATGCCGCCGAAGCGTGAGAACGCCAAGGGGGTCTAGATAATTCAGAAAAGGTGCGCCAGATGCCTATCGCTACGACGCGACCACCAAGTCGGAGTGTTTCACTCCACCCAGATCGGGAGGGTGATTAGGGTGGGAGTTTGCCACCCCTCGCTTGAAGGGGACGGCATCCTGAGTCTGAAGGGTCGACGGGACATTCCCAGGAGCAGGACTGTAGAACACTCGATAGGAGACATCGCACTGCGGACATTTGATGAGAGGTCCGGACGCCCAGCCACTGCGTGCAAAGTCCGTGACAGGCTCGCCTTCACGGATGACTCTCGTTTCGTGAATCATTAAGATGTCTGATTCAAAGTATAACACTCGACTGGAAAACACTGACCGGATCTACTGCACTTACCTAATGGACATCAGCCTCTCCCCAACTCATCGAGCAGATTCCGATGCTCACCCGGCATTATTTCTCTTTGACTTTCTCCGCCAATTCGCGAAATTCTTTAGATAGCTTGTGGCTCGCCTTTATTTGCACCTGTGCGAGCTGTCGAGAGTTCTCAGTTGTCAGGATCGCCACCAAGGCCTCCAGTTCCGTCGCCACTTCGCGGGCGTGATCGGCCTCTTTCAACATCAAATGCTCAAATTTCCGGACTGCCTCGTGGTGATCCATAGACCTCGCTTTGGGGTAGATTCAAGTGCGTGTTTTACTTAATCGAAACCAGCCGCTCCACCAGCTCAGAGTAATCCTTCTTCTCGATCCCATGCACCTGCTTGTTGTACTCGTCCACCTTGGACGAATAGTTCATCGAGCAGAATTTCGGGCCGCACATGGAGCAGAATGCCGCCTCTTTGTAGAAGTCGTCGGGCAGAGTTTCGTCGTGCATCGAGCGCGCCGTCTCGGGATCCAGCGACAAGGCAAACTGCTTTTCCCAGTCGAATTTGTAGCGCGCATAACTCAACGCGTCGTCGCGGTCGCGAGCGCCGGGGCGTCCGCGGGCGATGTCGGCGGCGTGGGCGGAGATCTTGTAGGCGATGATGCCGTCCTTCACGTCTTTCTCGTTCGGTAGACCCAGATGCTCTTTCGGTGTGACATAGCACAGCATGGCCGCGCCATACCATCCGATCATGGCCGCGCCGATGGCCGACGTGATGTGGTCGTAGCCGGGAGCGATGTCCGTCACCAGCGGCCCTAAAGTATAAAAAGGCGCTTCATAGCAAAGCTCGACCTCTTTCTCGACTTGCTCCTTGATCTTGTCCATCGAAACGTGGCCGGGGCCTTCAATCATCACCTGGACATCGTGCTGCCATGCGATTTTCGTCAGCTCGCCCAGAGTTTTCAGTTCCGAGAACTGGGCTTCGTCGCTGGCATCGGCCACGCAGCCGGGGCGCAAGCCGTCGCCGAGAGAAAAGCTGACATCATACTTCTTCATGATCTTGCAGATGTCGTCAAAGCATTCGTAAAGAAAATTCTGCTTGTGGTTGTAAGCCATCCACTGCGCCAGAATCGCGCCGCCGCGGCTTACGATTCCGGTAATACGCTTCGAAATCAGGGGCAAGTATTGGATCAGCACTCCGGCGTGGATCGTCATGTAATCCACGCCTTGGGCGGCTTGTTCTTCAATCACTTCCAGCATCACAGAAGCGTTCAAATCTTCCACCCGCTTCACCCGTGCGATCGCTTCGTAAATCGGCACCGTGCCGATGGGCACGGGCGAATTGCGCAGGATAGCCTCACGAATTTCGTGGATGTTGCCGCCGGTGGAAAGATCCATCACCGTGTCGGCGCCGTAGTGTACGGCAGTGTGCAGCTTTTTTAGCTCTTCCGTAATTTCCGAAGTCACTGCAGAGTTGCCGATGTTGGCATTGATCTTGCACAGCGACGCCACGCCGATCGCCATCGGCTCCAGTTCTGGATGGTTGATGTTGGCAGGAATAATCATTCGTCCGCGGGCCACTTCGTCGCGCACTAGTTCGGGTGAGATCTTTTCGCGGTGCGCAACATAGCCCATCTCTTCGGTGACGACACCCCGGCGCGCGTAGTGCATCTGCGAGAAGTTGCCGTCGGTGTTCTCATGCTTGCGCCGGGAGAGCCAGTCTGCGCGCGGCTTGGGGGCGCTGTAACCATTATTGCCATTGCCGGAATTGCCATTCGTGGGGTTCATTTCGGAGCCAGCTTTCATCGGGATTCGATAGCAGCGATTATACCTGCACGGCGCGGAGTTTTCCGTCAGTGCTTCTCCGGCGCCTTGAAGCCCTTGCGGCGTTGCTCGCTGTAGCGGTGCAGCGCGTCGAGGATGATGGGATAGGCTTCGCCGGCGGGGCGTATCTCGTCTACTTCGACGGCCTTGCCTTCTAGTTGCTTGTAATCTTGAAAGAAGCGCCGCAGCATCAGCATGCGATGCGGCGGCATCTCGGCCGCTTCATGGTAGGAGTTGAACTCGGGATCCTGGGTGGCGATAGCGATGATTTTATGATCTGGCTTGCCACCGTCGATCATGGTCATCAGGCCGATGGCGCGGGCGTGAATGATGGTGAGCGGCACGACCGGATCCTGGCAGAACACGAGCACATCGAGCGGATCGTCGTCTTCGGCCAGCGTCTGCGGGATGAAGCCATAGTTCGCCGGATAATAGACGGCCGAATAAAGGACGCGGTCGAGCTTGATCAGTCCGCTGGCTTTGTCTAGTTCGTATTTCACACTCGACCCGAACGGGATCTCGATCACGCAATCGAATTCCTGCGGAAGTTTGTCGCCGGGAGTTACGTCGTGCCAGGGATGGATCATGGGTTCATTCTAGCGGAGGAGTTGGCCTCTCGCTTCTGGCTGCTAGCTTTTAGCTCTCAGCTTTCAGCTCTCAGCTCTGAGTTTCGGCTTCCGATTCTCTGTAAGTCTTGGTTGCTTTCTTGCCGGTTCGCGGGCCGGTTCTGGCGTGGATTTCTCCACCAAAAATAAAGTTCGGCGGACATCTTGCGATGGGAGCGTTTTGGCGTTCCTGGCGGATCTCGAGTAATTTTTTTATTTGGATGCCGCCGAAAGCCTTGCCTGGCGCGGGTCTCGGGGGGCGGATTTCGCAAAATATTGTTGTCAAAGAACTTAGATACCAAAATATAGAAAGCAAGCGACTTAGGCTGGGGTGATCCGATCTCTTTGGACCGTCACTGCCTCGACCATGATCGCGCGACTTCGATGGTCGGCACAAGGTCAGATGTCACAAAGAGGCTGTGGAAATATTGAAGAACAGCAGGTTCCTCCTGCCTCGCTTCGCTCGCGCGTCGGAATGACAAGGCAACCGCCGCACACCGTTGGAACCTTGATTCTGGTGCTGCTCTAAAGTAGAGTCTTGAGTGAAGAGCAGGCTTCTGTTGCGGGTCATACCTATGTCCAGTCAAGGCAAGACGTATCTGAAGTTCGGAGCGGCCTCGGTCGTGATTGTTTTCCTGTTCGGCTACCTTGCTTATACCGGCGTGCAGGATAGCAAGAGCTACTACGTCACCATCAGCGAGCTGCATAAGATGGGCAACGGCGCTTATTCGAAGCGCTTGCGGGTTGCGGGGAATGTGCAGCCGGGTTCGATCAAGCGGACTGGAACGCACGTGCAATTCGTGCTGGTCGAACAAGACCAGTTGCTCTCGGTGGATTACACGGGAACCGAAGCGCCTCCCGACACTTTCAAGGACGAGTCGCAAGCGCTGGCCGATGGCAAATATGGCACCGACGGCGTCTTCCACGCCAAGGGGCTGCAGGCGAAATGCGCGTCGAAGTATGCTCCGCAGCAGCCTGGCAATCCCGCCAATGGCGCGCCCGGTAGCGTGCCGCCGAAGAGCGTGACGCAGGTACAGACCGGTAGTCAGCCCGCCGTTGCTTCGAACTAGACCAGAGCGCTCTTTGTCATCCCGAGCGAAGCGAGGGATCCTGGTTCTCGCCTGCACCGCCCGTGCTGCCGCAGGCAAAAACCAAGATCCCTCGCTTTGCTCGGGATGACAGAGCGACTTTTCCGCGCTGCTCGACTTCGCCGCAGGCTTTCGCTATCTTCTACTCTCAACTTAATCCCATGACTGTGAGCGCTGCAGAAACTCCGGCTGCTGGAATCGTTTCCGTCAGCGGCCTGATCAAGCAGTTCGGGCGGTTCGCTGCGCTGCGCGGCGTGAGCGCGGAGTTTGACGCGGGCAAGTTCCACGTGATTCTTGGCGACAACGGCGCGGGGAAGACGACTCTGCTGCGCGCGCTGGCAGGATTGGCTCATCCCACGCGCGGGGAAGTTTCTATCCTGGGCAAATCTGCGCGCGAAGCTTGCCGTGACATTGGCTACATGGCTCATCCGTCGCTGCTTTACGACGAGATGAGCGGCATGGAAAATCTGCGGTACTTCGCGCGCCTTTACGACATCGCTGGCGACGAGTGCTGTGAGCGGGTGATTCGTGCTGTGGGGCTCGATCCTGAATTATCGCGGCCCGTGGGAAAGTATTCGCAAGGCATGCGGCAGCGCATGTCGCTGGCGCGGGCCATTCTGCACGATCCGAAAATATTGTTGCTGGATGAACCGTTTTCGAATGTCGATGCGCATTCGGCGCGGGAGATGGTCGGTTTGCTCAAGAGGATGCGCGACGCGGGCAAAACTATTTTTGTGGTCACGCATCAGGCTGCGCTGCTTGAAGGAGTGGCCGACGAATTTGTGTTGATGCAGGCCGGGCTGATCGCTGACCGCACGCGTAGTTTCTTAGAGAATCCTACGGCGGGACGACGATGAGATCGTACTGGTCCATCACGCTCGCGACGCTGGCCAAAGATATCCGCCTGGAGTGGCGCTCCAAGGATGCGCTCAATGCGATGCTGTTCTTCTCTCTGCTGGTGGTCGTAATCTTTGTTTTTTCTTTCGATCCTCTGGCGGAGGAATCGCGCCACATCGCTGGTGGTTTGATTTGGGTGGCGTTCTTGTTTGCAACGGTGGTTGCTCTCAACCAGACCTGGGCGCGGGAACTGCGCAACCAGGTGCTCGATGCCTACCGCGTCTCACCCGCCCCCGCCACGGCGTTGTTTCTGGCCAAGGCGCTCGGCAACTTCATTCTGGTCAGCCTGCTGGAGGCGCTGATGGCGCCCCTGTTTGTGATCTTCTATAACTTGCGCGTGCTTGGTCCGGCGTGGCAGTTGATTCCCGTGGCGCTGCTGGGAACCTGGGCGCTGGTGGTGAATGGTACGTTTTTCGCCGCCATGTCAGTGCGCACGCGCAGCCGCGAGCTTATGCTGCCGCTGCTGCTGTTTCCCGTTTCTATTCCCGCCGTGCTGGGGATGGTGGCTGCGACTACGAACATTCTTACCGGGGAGAATTCCGCGCACTTCTACATCGTATTGCTTCTCACCTACGATGTGGTGTTTACTACAGCGTGTATTGGCTTGTTTGACACGGTGTTGCAGGCGGAATGAGTTTAGAACAGGAATGAAAAAAGCGTTTCCCATCCTGGCGGTGCTGACGGCGCTTTTCCTGGCATACGCTTTCTACCAGGCGATGTTCATCGCGCCCACGGATGCACTGCAAGGCGACGTGTACCGCATCATTTTCTATCACGTGCCTTCGGCGTGGACGGCGTTTCTGCTGTTCTTCATCAACTTCATCGCTTCGGTGCAATACCTGGCGAGTGCGAAACCGTCGTCCGCGCGTGCCGCAAAGTGGATCGTGATTGCGGTGGGGATTATCGGCGTCGTTGTGCCTTTCCTTCCGCAGGTGCAGCAGTGGCTGAACACAATCGGAATGTATCCCAGCTCGGCCGCGACTACGGCCTTGATGATTCCGGCGGCGTATTTCCTGGTTGGAAAGTATTTTCTCGGGCAGGATCTTGACGTGCTTGCCGTGACCGCGGCGGAAGTGGGCGTAGTCTTCTGCACCATCGTTCTGATTACCGGGCCGATCTGGGCGCGGCCGGTGTGGGGCATCTGGTGGGCGCCGGGAGACATTCGGCTCACGTCGACCCTGGTTTTGTGGCTGATTTACGTGAGCTATCTGGTGTTGCGGCATTTCTCCGACGGCGCGCAGACCCAGAAGCTGGCGGCCGTGTTGGCGGTCTTTGGAGCGCTCGACATTCCTCTGGTTTATTTTTCCATCTGGTTCTTTCGCACGCAACACCCGCAGCCTGTGATTGGTGGCGGCGGGTCGATGGATCCACGCATGCTGCACGTGCTGCTGATCAGTTGGATGGCGTTTCTGTGCTTCGCGTTTCTGGTCTGCTGGGCGCGATTCCAACTGGAGAAGCTGCGTCGCGAAGTGGAGGAAGCTGAAGCCCTCGAATCCTTGCTGGAGCCGGGAGGTTCGGCTGGACAAACTTCCAAAGGCAAAGTTCTAAGCCGGGGTCGACAATGAATTCCGCAAGTGCAGTCAAATTCCTCTACGCCGCTTACATCGCCACATGGGTCGTTCACGCCTCTTATATCGGCAGCCTGGTGCGGCGTTACAGTCGTCTGCGGCGGCAGATGAAGGACATGGGCAAGTAGAGGGCTTCGGCGATCGGGCTTCGGGGAAACCGGGGACCGGCCTTCGCTCATCCTGGACATTTGGTCTTGTGAGAGGAACTACAGGAACCGATTGCGGCTGGCTGAATTTCCCGAAGCCTGAAGCCGAAAGCCGAAGCCCGGCTTTCAGTTCTCTGCTTCGGACTGCATGGCGCCGAAGAAATCCGCACTCCCGCCGGAGCGGACGAATTCGTATTCCTCGATCATGGCGGCGGTTCCGATGCGCGAAGAGGGCAGGGGAGATTCTACGCGGATGACGCGCGCCGTGAAACGCACCCGGACTGCATCGGTCAGGGTGATGTGGGGAGGAAAGGTCAGAGTGACTTCACAGCGGGTTCCCGCCGGGACCGGCCGGTCGAGGTAAAAGAAAACTCCGCGGGCGCTCACGTTCTGGGTCTCGGTGCGGAATTCGCCCTCTTGATCCAGGCGAACCAATGCGGGCAGGCGCATGTCAAAACGCCGCATCATCCGGCGTTCCTGAGACTGCGCGTGCATCCCGACTGTGTTTTCTGAAAGCATTCTTCTCACCGAAGCCAGACCCAGGGCCGTACGGAATCAACTTTCAGGCTGGAAGGCCAGGATTCTGACGCCCCGCGGCAGACCCTGATTACCTTCCAATGTATCGAATTGCCAGAGCTTTGCAAGAGCAAAAAGACTCCGGGAACTAATTGAGTAAATGGTCTGGGAACTCAGTTCAGGATGGGCGCAACCTGTTTCACGCCACTTTCGTGCCATGCTCCGGCATCTTTCCCGTGCGCCTCACGCATCTGACAAATCCGGAAGCGCAGGTGACGGCGGAGCTACGCTTGACTTGGCTATCCGTCAGATGTTTAAGTAGTTAATTGTTTTCCGCCAGTTCCTAGTGACACGTCAGCAGCAGGCGGTTTCGCCGGCGCGGGGTAATACTGACTCGTGCGCCGTTTCTTCTCTCCAAATAACCGATGTGAATCGGAGGAAAAAGCGTGATGGGTAATGGCCGTTGGTCTGGACGAAGCTTGGGAATCAGTCTGGGGTGGACGCGAGCCCTGGAGGCGATGTTTGTGCTGTTGTTGGCGGGTTCCGTGCTGCCAGGATTGGCTTCCCGTTGCTACGCGCAGAGGGCCACGGCTCAGGTTCCAGCTTCTCGGATTCGAAGCGCCTCCCGATCTTCGCTGTATGCGAACCCGGTGTATGCGAAGCCGCGGCATTCGAAGCCGGACGCGCGCGCCATTCTGGGGCAGTTGCCGATGATCTTCGAACCCAACCAGGGCCAAGCCGATTCCCGGGTGAAATTCCTCTCGCGGGGCGCGGGATATGGCCTTTTCCTGGATTCAACGGGCGCCGAACTCGCTATGCAGACGACGCATTCGTCGAGACACAACGTGCGCATGAATCTGGTTGGCGCCAACCCGGCGGCAGCCACCGTAGGAACCGGTCCGCTGCCCGGCAAAAGCAACTACATGATTGGCAACGACGCGCGTCAATGGCATTCGGGAATTCCGCAGTTTGCCGGAGTGCGCTGCGAAAGGGTTTATCCTGGAATCGATTTGGTCTTTTACGGAAACCAGGGCCGACTCGAATACGACTTCCGGGTGGCCCCCGGCGCCGATCCGGCGCAAGCCGAACTGCAGTTTGAGGGCGCAACCAAACTGGAACTGAGCGGCGGCGAGCTGATTCTCACCGGTAAAAACGAAGGCGGATTGCACCTGCACGCGCCTCGTATTTATCAGCAGTCGGGAACCCGGCAGGAGCTGGTAGCGGGCCGCTTCGTTCTGCGCGCTGCCAATCGCGTCGCTTTCGAAGTTGGATCTTACGACCGGAGCCGTGAGCTGATCATCGACCCGGTGCTCGATTTTTCGACCTACTTCGGAGGCAGCGGTTCGGAAACTTCACCTTCGATTGCAGTCAACGGGAACGGCAACATCTACATCGCCGGGACGACCACTTCGCCCCAAGCCTCGTTTACCGATGCTGCAGGCACAATCCAGACCTCGATTCCTTCTACGCTATCGATTACTTCGACGGGCCCAAGTCACATCTTCGTTGCCGAGATCAACCCTTCGGTGCCCTCGGTGGTATACGAAACCTTCATTGGCGGTAGTGGAACCGATACCAGCATTGGCATGAGCGTGGATAGCGCTGGCAATGCGTTCGTCGTAGGCAATACCAGTTCGCCGGACTTCCCCACTTCCGGGATTCCGTACCAGACTGTACCGGAGACGAAGGGTGCGCAATGCGCCGGGATCACATGCACGTCGGTATTCGTCACCGTGCTCAACCCGCGCGGTTCGGCTCCCCCGGTTTATTCGTCCTATCTTTCCGGCAACGGCAACGACCAGGCGAGCGGGATGGCGATCGATCTCAGCGGGGATGTCTTCGTCACCGGTACCACGAGCTCCAACGACACGCCCAGCGCGACGGACGCCTTTCCGGCAACCCTCTCACCGGTGCCGTATCAATCGGTGCCGAAGGCGAGCCCGCAGTTTTTTGTGACTGAGCTTGATACCAACATCCCCAGTGTGGGCGGCATCGCGTACTCGACATACTTCGGGGGGAGCACGAGCACTCCGGCCCCTGCGGTCGCAGTGGGCGGCGGCATTGCGGTTGATTCCGCCGGCAACATCTATTTCGACGGCACGACGAATTATTACAATAGCGGCTTGGGCTCGTACGGAGACAGCGGTCAGACGGAAGACTTTCCCATTCTCAATGCATATCAGCCGTGCCTGGACACGCCCCCGCCGACCGTACTCCCGGTTTCAAGTCCGTGTACGGCCCCAGCTTCGCCGAATCCGACCGATGCATTCATGGCCAAGTTGAACCCGAATGCCGCCCAGACCGGTGGCACTCAGTTACTTTTTTCGACTTACCTCGGTGGAAGCGGTGCGGATACGGCCACTGCGATTGCGATTGATTCCGGCGCCGCCAATATTTACCTCACCGGCTCGACTAATTCCCCGGATTTCGTTCTTCCCACTGGTTCCGCGGGGTTCCAGACTTGCCTGAATGATCCGGGAGTGGTGGTGACGACGACCGCATCGTGTCCCGCTACGTCCGCGAACACGGATGCCTATGTTGCGCGGATGGGCAACCCCACGCTGAGCACTACGGGAACTCCGAATGATGTACCTCTCACGTATTTCACCTATCTTGGCGGTGGAGGAAACGATAGCGGGCTGGCGATCGCGGTGCTGGATGCGGCGACCGCTACGCTCGGCGACGCAGTCGTTACCGGTACGACCAATTCTGGAACTGCCAACCCTCCCAGCTTCCCGTTCACGCCCGATCCAATCCAGAGCACGCTGAACGGGACACAGAACGCGTTTTTTGCCCAAATCGATACGACGACGAGTTTGGGGCAGAACGGGGTGGGCTCTTACGTAACCTATCTCGGGGGTAATGGCGTAGATCGCGGGACCAGCATTGCGGTCGATCCAAGCCTGAACAGCTATATCGCCGGTGATACTACTTCGAGCAACCTTGTGTCGTTTAATCCCCTGCAGAGCACGCTCACGCCCGGCGCCACGAGAAATGCGTTCGTTGTCGAATTGGGGACCGCGACGGATTTGTGCATCGGTTGTGTGCCGCCAGTTATATCCCCGCTCGGAACAGTAAGCGCCGGCAACCAGGTTACGACCACCTTTACCCTCACCAACGAGGGACCGGACCCGGCTACCTTTGTCACCGTGACCGGCACGGTAACCAACGGAGCAACGTTCATCAGTGGAACCGCGGGTTCTGGCACCTGCAGTAACCCGACCAACAATTCCGTGATTTGCCAGATTCAAACGTTGCAAGCCGGTTCGTCCTCGCCAGTCGTCTACGCGGTGACGCCGAATAGCAGCGGGCAGTATTCGGTGTTGGCCACGGTATCCGCCAATAACGACACAAACAAAAACAGCGTGGCTACCGCTTCGTTCTCGGCATCCGACTATTCCGCATTCATTACTCCCAGCGCCAGGACCGTCACTGCGGGTCTGATCGCCCAATATACTGTGCAGGTGAATCCAACTGGGACGTTTCCAGCCAATGCCACGTTCAGTTGCAGTTCTTTGCCTTCGGGGGCCGCTTGCAACTTCAGTTCAGGCACGGTCAATTTGGGGAACGGCCCTCAGTCGACCATGCTGAACCTGACCACGACTGCGCAACCCGTCAGCACAGTCGGCTCAACGGGATGGCACCGTTCGCTTTATGCCCTCTGGCTGATGGTTCCGGGGATGGCGCTGTTGGGATTGGGCGCGGGCAGTAGACGCCGGGGTCCGGGGAGCGGGAAGAGCAGCCTGCTGGGCCTGCTCATGTTCTCGGTGTTTTTCGCGCTGGTGCTGCTCCAGCCCTCCTGCAGCAGCTACAACACACCGGTGCCAGTGAGCGGAACGCCCTCGGGCATCTACCCTCTCACGGTTACAGTAACCTCAGGATCGTTCAGCCGAAGTGTGCCGTTCCAGTTGACGGTGACGCCGTAGTTCAGTTTCCGATTTCTGGTTTCCAGTACCTATGAGGACCGGTTTCGTTTCTGGAATCTGAGACGGCCCAGGAAACTAGAAACTCGCTTTTAAGCTCCGGCGGAAAGCTTGTGGTGGCTCTTGGTCTCGGCGATTCCATATTGCCGAATCTTGTACAGCAGAGCCTTGTAGCTGATTTGCAGAAGCGTGGCTGCCCGCTTGCGGTTCCAGTTGGTTTGCTCCAGAGCCTGGCGGATGGCTTCGCCTTCAGCTTCATCCTTAGCGCTACGGGCCAGCGATTTCAATCCTCCGCCAGCGTCTCCGCTTTTCATCGCGGAATCTGCGCGTGCGCCGCCGCCGTTGCCATCGTGGCGCGGCTGCAATTCGGCCGCGGCCAGATGCTCGTCCCCAAGAATTAAGTAGCGCTTCAAGAAATTGTTCAGCTCCCGCAAATTGCCAGGCCACGAATGCGCCTGACAAGCTTCGAGCAGCGCGGGAGACAGCGGGAGTTGAGGCCGCGCGTAGCGTTCGGCCATGCTCGTCATGAAATGCTTCAGCAGAATGGGAATTTCTTCTTTGCGTTCGCGCAGGGGAGGCAGTTGCAGGGTGAACGCGTTGAGACGGTAGTAAAGATCTTCACGGAGGCGCTTGGCGGCCAAAGCCTGTGGAATATCAATGTTCGTTGCCGCGAGGATGCGTACGTCGACCTTGATAACGCTTCGGCTCCCCAACCGCGAGAAACTCTGGTCCTGCAGTACGTGCAGCAGCTTGGCTTGCAGGGCCGGCGGCATTTCACCGATTTCGTCGAGCAGGATCGTACCCTTGTTGCAGATTTCGAACTTGCCTGGCTTCGCGTGCGTGGCGCCGGTAAAGGCGCCCGGCTCGTAGCCGAACAGCTCACTTTCCAGCAGATCAGCAGGGACGGCCGCGCAATTCACTTTCAAGAATGTGCGATGCGCGCGTCGTGAGAGTTTGTGAATCAGGCGCGCCAGCACTTCCTTGCCGGTGCCGCTCTCGCCCAGCAGCAACACGGGAATATCCACATGGGCGACCAGCGCGGCTTGCGAACGGATCTTCCGCATGGCCGGGCTCGCCGCAATAAAGAACACGTCATCTCCAACGTCTTCGGCTTCTCCGCCGACGATGGTCTTGCCCTGACCCAGGCACTGGTCGATCACCGCATCCAGTTCCGCCTTCTGAAAGGGTTTTGTCAGGTAGTCGTGCGCTCCCAGGCGCATCGCCTGCACGACTTTTTTCGTGTCGTTGACGCAAGAAAGCATTACGACCTTCACTCCGGGCCGCTTCTGCCGGAGCTGCTCCAGAGTTTCCAGTCCGTCGATTCCCGGCATCAGAACATCGAGCAGCACCAGGTCGGGTTCCATGCCTTTGTCCACGCGTTGCAGAGCCTCTTCCCCGGTCGAAGCAGTCTCCACTTTGTAGTCGTCGACCTCCAGCAGCGTCTTGATATAGCGCAGCATGGCCGGTTCATCGTCCACCAGAAGAATCTTGGCGGTTTCCTTCATCGATTCTTTCCTTTGGCAGCAGGGGTCGGGGAGGGTTTGAAGGGAATCAGAAATGAGAACTTGCAGCCCGCGCCGGGATCGCTTTCCACCCAGACTTTTCCGCCCATGCCTTGCACCAGGCGGCGCACAATCGCTAAACCAAGCCCCATGCCTTCCTGGTTTTCATTGCCCGGCAACCGGAAAAAATCATCGAACACTTCCTGATGAAACTCCGCAGGGATTCCCGGACCTGTATCCGACACGCTGACCTTTACGGAATTCGGTTGCGAAGTATCTTGTCGTCGTCTCTCGCCCGTGGCCGCGGGCTGGGCCGCGGCACGGCGCTCCCACATATGCGGTTCCGCGTGCAACCAAACCGTCCCGCCCTGCGGAATAAACTTGAAGGAGTTCTCCAGCAGGTTCGAGATCACCCGCTCCAGTTTGGGAGAATCGATTGGAAATACGGGCAACTTGTCGTTCGCCAGGAAGTAAAGTGCCAGTCTCTTTTCCTGAAAGCGCGTCGACCAAAGACGGCACACGTCCGAGAGGACATTGTTGATGTTGCCAGCCTCGAACTGCATTTTCAAGCCACCGGTTTCCAGAGCGCTGTAGGTCAGGAAATCCAGTATGAACTGCTGCAACCGCTTGCCGCTCGACTGCATGTCGCCCAGCACTTCGCGCTGGCGCGCGTTCAACGTCCCAAGTTTCTCGCTCTGCAGCAGTTCCACGTAGCCATTCAGAATCGCCAGCGGCGTCTTCAGGTCGTGGGCCGCCGAGCCCAGCGCGGTGGTTGTGCGCTGGAATCGCTGCTGCAACTCGGAGTACGCTTGCTGTAAATCGACCGGACTGGATATTTCTTCGCCCGCAACCGGGGGCCCGGGCGCGACAGCCTTTCCGGTGGCGGGTTCGGGAACACACGCGTTCTTTTGCACGGTTGCCATATTAAAGGGGCGCGGCGATCAAAACCGGGGGGGGGTGCACTCGACTGGTTGAGAGCAGAATGCGGTATCAAAATCGTATGCTACGCTGCTTTTCCCTGTCAACGAAAAATGCAAGCTGATTACCCAAGTGTGGCAAAACCTTGCACTCCACAGACGGCTAAGGATGCCTTCCGTTCATCCGGCCATGGATAACCCGACGGAGCCCAAAGCGGCGAAAGGTCCGTACTTTAGCGGTTTATTGCATCCGAATCCCCTGAGTTGATCCTGTTTTCCTGTGTTTCGGCTGGGTTCCTTTGTGGATTTGCCCTCTAACTCAGGCTTTGGCCCCTGAGATGCTTAAAATTTTCGGGTTAGAGTGCAACGGAAGGGGTGTGTGTGCGGGTTAGCGGCAGGGGTCCGGTGGGAGAGCGTCGGAAGTGGCCACGTTTGCCTTTAGCTATCCCGGTTTTTGTCAGGAGCCGAGCCGAGGCTGACCGGGAATTCCTGGAGTTTGCCACCGCCCTCAATGTGTCTGCCGGCGGTATGCTGGTCGCGGTTCGCCGCTCCATCCCTTCTACGGCTCAGGTTTCGCTCGAGATCCCCAGCGCTCCGTTAGCCGCCCTCGCATCCCTGCCGACCGTTACGCGGAACCTGCGCGCCAAGGTGGTGCGCATGCAACATGGCGAGGGGTACAACCTCGTCGGTCTAAAGTTTTCGCGGCCGCTGGTCATTTCGCACCCTGCCAAGCCCCGACGGAAACTCACTTCTTCCGTGTGAAAGTATTTTCCACCGCTTTTCTCTGCTTCTCCAGTGTCTTCCGACTCCGGCGATTACCAGTTCCGCGTCCTCCTAGTCTTTAGTAAGTTGCCTTTCATCAAGCAGATAGACTAGCCTGCTACGAATACCGTACTGCGCCCCTGCGTTTGGTTCTCCGGGTGCACATAAGATGGTACCCCGTGCCCCCAGAAGCCAGGAACACTTATGAGCACGTCAAATCCAGTCAGCGCGTTGATCCAGCCCCTCGGCGAGATGCCTCCAGAGTCGGTCGTATTCGGAGGCACGGAGGCTATGCGGGCGCTCCGCGAACGTCTGGCCAAAATAGCCGTTGCCAACGTTCCTGTGCTCATCCAGGGAGAGAGCGGCACCGGTAAAGACATCATCGCCCGTATGATCCACGCCTCCTCGCCGTGGAAGACGGGCCCTTGGGTGAAGGTGAATTGCCCGGCTATTCCTGGCACGCTGCTCGAAAGCGAACTCTTCGGCTACGAAAAGGGAGCCTTCACTGGCGCGTATGGCATGAAACCGGGACGCGTCGAGATGGCGCATCGCGGCACCCTTTTCCTCGACGAAATTTCCGAACTCGACATGGCCTTGCAGTCGAAGTTGCTGCAACTGCTGCAGGACGGCCAGTTCTGCCGCATCGGCGCTCAGGAAGATAAGAAGGTGGAAGTTCGCGTGGTCTGCGCCACGAATCGGAAACTGGAAGAGGAAATCGCCGCCGGCACCTTCCGTGCCGATTTGTTCTACCGCATCAATGTGGTGAATCTCCACATGCCGCCGTTGCGTGAGCGCGCCTCCGACATTCCGCAACTGATCGGCTACTTCCTCGAGTACTACAACCGGAAATTCAACGCGCGGGCTAACCAGCCGTCTGCCGAGTTGATGAACGCGCTTAAGAAATACCACTGGCCGGGCAACGTCCGCGAGTTGGAAAATCTGATGAAGCGCTATGTGATTCTCGGCACCGAGGAATCCATCTCCGGCGACCTGCACCCGCATGAGCCAGATTTTTTTAGTGCCGATATTTCGGTTGACGGGCCGATCTCGCTGAAAAAAATCACGCGCCAGGCGATCCACGAACTGGAACGCAAGATCATTCTCAAAGTTCTCCAGCACCATCACTGGAACCGCAAACAGGCAGCCCGCGCTCTGAACATCAGCTACCGTGCCCTGCTCTATAAGATCCGCGATGCCGGTCTCCCCTCCAACCGAGCGCCCCGCCGCCCCCAGTCCGAGGAACCCGCGAGCCAGCCCATCGCCGCCGACTGATTTCCCATTCCTGACAGCGGCTTCTCATCCTCAAGTAACATTCCGGCACAGAATGCTCTAAAAAGGCAGCCGGCGCAGTCGGCGGGAAACACGCATCGTGCTACCCACCTGCTGCACCGGCTTATTTGAAACTTATGACACCTTGCTAGACTGCGCACGCACCTTCGCCCAGCGCGCTCTTTGCGCTGCCGCGATGCGCTCTCGGGCTGCCGCCGACAGTTGGCGTTTCATGCGATTTCCGGAACTATATGAGGTTCGTAAACTTATTGCTGTAACCTTGCTCAGTTCCGCAATCGCCTTTTCCAGTTGTCTAAGCTCGCCCACCGCACGTTCACGTTCTTTTTTCAACTGCTCTAGAACCGCATCTAGATCAGCCATGCACTCTCCACTATAGGGGAACCGCCTGTCCCTGAGCATACCTCATTTGGCGGTATCAAGGTCAACAGCTAAAGTGCTCATAGCGCAAGAGTAAACAGCAATGCCAGGTTTCATCCGAAATGCCGATCTCCTCCAGAGCACCGCAAAATCCCTTCCAGCAAAGCACAATCTAGACCTAGCCACTTACTAAGTAAATGACTTAGTAACTACAGTATATTATTTAGTAACTTATGCTATTCCTCGCCATCAATTCGATTGACACTAAGCTCGCTCAAGATCAGTCTGACCTCTAGTGGGCGCGAGCCACATCTTCCGAGCAGCCTGATAGGGAGTGCTGACCGTGAACTATTTGCTGGTTCTAGGACTTGCCTTATTTAGCTCAGCGAGTGGAGCGCTGTTGATCGTGCTCCTTCACATTTCGCGGAGCGAACCATCCCGAGATCCGTCCCATCCGGAAGCCGATTGCCACCCCGGGCCCGGGGGTCGCGAATGATCACGAAGAGCATGCCAGAGTCCGCAGCAGCCGCCGGGACTGCCCTGGTGTTGTGCAAAGATGCGCCAACTCGGCAGTTAATCATCGAATCATTGCAGCCGCTCGCCATACGCGCGAAGGTCTGTGAGGAAGGGGTGGTCGCGGCCGGCCTTCTGGATAAGCAGAAGTTTGAGGCTGTGATCGTGGATTTGCTGCTGGGGGATGAAGCCAATCTGGTCTTGCGGCAGCTCCGGTTTTCGCGCGCCAACCGGACCGCTGTTACCTTTGCCATCACCCCAGGGACTGGGGCGCAAGCTTCCGCCAGGCCGGACTCGACCTTTGTGCTGCAAAGACCCCTTTCGACCGCATCCGTCTGCCAGACCCTGCGGGCCGCATTCGGCATGGTTGTGCGGGAACGGCGGCGCTACTTCCGTTGCCCAGTCGAGATTCCAGCCCTGGTTCGAGCGCAGCAACCCGAAGATATTGTTTGCCAAACCGTGAATGTCAGCGAGGGGGGCATCGCTCTCAAGATCCCCGCCTCTTTGGACCAAGATTCTCCCGCCCTCGTCCGCTTTAGCCTACCCGGCCGTTCCAACCAGCTATTCGCCGAGACCACGGTGGTCTGGTGTGGCGAAGGCGGTCTGGTGGGACTGCAGTTTCAATCTTTGGCTGCGCCGCAAAAATCGGAGCTTCAGGAATGGCTGGCCCGCAAGCTGGACGAAACTCTTCCGGAAAACGTCGCTGCGCTGTTTCGGGGCGTAGGCCAATCGTAAGATTGCGAGTCAGAGGCTGGACTATTGAAGATATTTGCTTCGTCGCAACGGTCGCCATCTCCCGTCCTGACAGTCCCTTTTGCTGAAAGGCGTCCCAACGTCTAAGATTGGCGGCAGAACATTGGTCATAGGATTCGAGCCATGTCCACTGCTGCCATCTCGTTCCGCCGCCGAGTTGTGGGAAATGCACGCCATAACTCGCTGGCGGCCACAGGCGTCGTGCTGGTCGTTCTTTTCGTGATCTTCGCTCTCTTTGCTCCCTGGATCGCGCCGCAGGATCCTGCAGCCATCGATCTTCCAGCGCGCCTCAACCCTCCTTCCCACGCCCATTGGTTCGGCACCGACGAACTCGGCCGCGACATTCTCTCGCGCATCGTCTATGGCGCACGCATCTCGATGCTGGTGGGCAGTTCGGTCGTCGTCACCTCGCTCGCGCTGGGTCTTATCATTGGATCCGTCGCCGGCTACTACGGTGGAGGCATCGACCGCTTCGTTAACATTGTGCTGATGAACGCGTTTCTCTCGTTCCCCGGGATTCTTCTGGCCATTGCCTTTGTTGCCTTCCGTGGGCCCGGCATCTTCAATCTTGTGCTCGCGCTCTCGCTTGGCGGATGGGTGGGCTACGCACGCCTTATCCGCGGACAAGCGCTGGCGGCGCGCGAACGCGAATTCGTGGAAGCAGCGCGCGCTCTCGGAGCCAGCGACTTGCGCATCATCGTGCGGCACATTCTGCCTAATATTATCCAGCCTGTGATCGTGCAGGCCGCGATTGGCATGGCTGGAGCGATCCTGGCTGAAGCCACCATGACCTTTCTCGGACTGGGCGTGCCGCCGCCCACGGCCAGTTGGGGCGCCATGCTGAATGACGGCCGCGCTCACCTGTTCGACGCGCCGCACCTGGTGCTTTTTCCCGCGGTCGCCGTGATGCTGGCCGTGCTGTCGTTCAACTTTATCGGCGACGCGCTGCGCGACTATCTCGACCCACGCTCGCGCATCGAAGCCGGGCTCTAGCCCTCGCTTTGGACTCCGCCGGGGCAAGGTGTTCAGGTTTCCCTAGGGATCGTTGGGCCTTTACATCCATTGACCGTTCAGCCTGCATCTCTGTAATCTTGGAACATAAAATCTCGCGACAGAGTTCTGTATTTGATTCCAAGCTGAAGGTAAGGATCATGAAGGAAGTTGCAATTCTACTGCTGGTCGCGCTCTTACTTAACGGCTGTGGCATCAACCAGGCGGTTCGGCAGGCGCCAGGAGCGATCTGGCAAGCGCAGTTGATCGGGGGCAAGGGCCCGTCGTCCGGGTTCAGCTTTAACACCCAGTTTACGGTGAATGACGATGGGTCGCTAACCATTGCCAACTTTCAATTCCTTAACAACGGTAGCTGTTTCCTCTTCGATGGAGAAATACCGACTGGGTCGTTTACGGACTTGAGTATCATTCCGAGCACCTTGGCCGTGACCGGCAACTTTTCGTTCATGGTGCAGTCGGGGGGCAACACCCTTACTCTGACTGGACCGATGACGGGAACGGTGTCGGAGACCGGGGAGACGGGCAATAATACGTTTACGTTTACCAGCGCCACGATCACCGGTAACTGGACGCTGGCCGGCAGTGGCACCGGGGCATGCAGCGATGCGAGCGGCAGTTTCACGATGAACCTCACCTCGGCGTGAGATCGCGAACTCAGAACCAATCGCTGCGGTAGGCGACCCACCATGAGACGTAAAGGATGGGAACGGTCGAGGCCAGGCCCCACCAAAGCGGCAGCAGGAAATCCGCCAGCAGGCCGAGCACTGTGAAGGTCATCCAGAAGATTTTCCTTTCCATAAAGCAATTGTAGGCTCGCGAGGAGGCAGAGGGCAGCAGTGCTGTCGGCCAAGCACTTTCGTCATGTCCGTGCTCTGCGATAGAGTGGGAGCCATGAAGCGCTCGCTGCAACAGATTGCTGAGGCAGTTGGTGCCCGCCTGCACGGAGATGGAAGCGTCGAGGTTGGCGGAGTGGCCAGCATCGCATCCGCTTCGCAGCACGACCTGGTGTTTGTGGAAGAAGAGAAATATCTCCAGCGTGCACTGCAGTCCGGCGCGAGTGCTGTTGTCGCGGGAGAATTCGCCGCAGGTTCTTCGGGCAAGCCACTGCTCATCAGTGGCCATCCCAAGCTCGCTTTTGCGCGGGCGGCGCGTTTTCTGCATGAAGGACATCGCGACAGAAGTATCGGTGCGCACACGACCGCGGTGGTGCATTCCTCGGCTCGTCTTGCCCTGGGTGTAGTCGTGGAAGAGCATTGCGCGATTGCGGAGAATGCGGAAATAGGCGAGAACACGCGGATCGGTGCCGGTTGTGTGATCGGGCGCGGAGTGAAGATTGGCCGAGAGTGCGAAATTTATCCCCGCGTGACGATTTATCCGGGGACGACGGTGGGCGATCGGGTGATTGTGCATGCGGGCGCGGTGTTGGGGAGCGATGGCTTCGGATATGTGCGCGACCGGGAGAGCGGACGCCACGAGAAATTTCCGCAGGTCGGTACGCTGGCGATCGAGGACGACGTGGAGATCGGCGCCAACACAACCATCGACCGCGGGGCGCTCGACGAAACGCGCATTGGGCGGGGGTCGAAGATCGACAACCTTGTGCACATCGGGCACAACTGCCGTCTGGGGCAGAATGTGGTGATCGCGGCGCAGACCGGGCTCTCGGGCAGCATCGTGATTGAGAACGACGTCGTACTCGGGGGGCAAGTCGGCATTGGCGAACATGCGCGCATCGAAGAAGGAGTAATGCTGGGCGGGCAGGGTGGTGTGCTGCCGAACAAAGTTCTGCGCGGCAAAGGCGTGGCCTTCTGGGGAACTCCAGCGCAGCCGGTGCGGCAATATCTGAAGCAGTTGGCGGCGTTGGCACGGTTAGCGAAGAAATGATCGGCTTCCAGCCCCCGGCTTCCGGCCTTTACCTGTCGCGTAGCCCTTGAGGCAGGAAGCCGGGAGCCGGCATTTTATGGCGATCATGGTGGTTGGCGGGCATTCGCGAAGCGTTGGAAAGACCAGCGTAGTTGCAGGACTGATTTCGGCGCTGCGCGACTGCGATTGGACCGCCGTGAAGATTACACAATATGGACATGGAGTTTGCTCTGCCAACGGAGCGCCGTGCGACTGCGCAACCGCGGATCACTCTTGGGCGATCACTGAGGAGCAAGACCGCGGAGGGGAGTCGGACACGTCACGCTTTCTGGTTGCGGGAGCGGCACGAGCCCTGTGGGTGCGCACGGAGCAGGGCAGGCTGGCCGAAGCTATGCCGGCGCTGCGGCAACGCCTCGAGCGATCGCGCAATGTGATGGTGGAATCGAACAGCGTGTTGAAGTTCCTGCGGCCAGACTTGTATCTCACGGTGCTCGACCCTGGCACGGAAGATTTCAAAACTTCCGCACGAGAATTTCTGGACCGTGCGGGTGCGGTGATTCTTCACGATGGTTTAAGAAGTGGCGGATCGGCATGGCAGGGCGTTTCCTTGAAGCCCGTGGCGGAGCGGCCGGTGTTTCGGATCACTCCTCCGCCTTATGTGACGCCGGAGATTGTCGAGTTCGTGCGTAGTTCCGTGGCGCTCGCGAGGGCAGTAGATTCCTCATCGAGTCTTCGGCCCCGCTCGGAATGACAGGGTTTTGTTATCCTTCCGAGTGCGGCAAATTCATCCTAGTGCTTGGTTGTTGGTCGCTCTATCATCGCTGCTGCAGGTCTTAATTTTCCCGCTTCCCGGGCTTTACGTTTTATCGTGGGTGGCATTCGCCCCGCTGATCGTGGCGCTCCTGCGCGCGCGGCCGGCGGGAGTGCTGGAGATTGCCGGCTCCGTCAACCTTCAGGCTGCGAAGCCGGGACAGGCATTTCTGCTGACGTACATTTCCGGAATCGTCTGGTATGCGGGCACGTGTTACTGGATCTATAACACGATGCACGAATACGGCGGTCTGAGCACGCCGCTGGCTCTGCTCGCGCTCTTTCTTTTCTGTTGTTATCTGGGGCTTTATCACGGCCTGTTCGGTTTGCTGTTGAGTTTGTTGGTTGGGCCCGGCCGGGATAACCGGCGTGCGCTGGTGGCCGCGCCATTTCTATGGGTCGCGGTGGAGTTGGCCCGAACGCGCGTCACTGGTTTCCCGTGGAACCTGCTGGGCACCGCGCAGGTGGATAATATCTCGCTTAGCCGTATCACCACCTGGACTGGAGTCTATGGGGTTTCATTCGAAATCATGCTGGTGAATGTGGCCGTGGCAGCGGCGTTTCTGGTACCCAGAAGGAAACGAAGCACGCTGTTGATTGCGTCAGTGGCGGCGGCTACGGTGCTTCAAGCCGGCAGGCTGGTGGAGGCTCCGGCGCTGCCGGCGGATCGCGCGGCGCTGCTGGTGCAGGAGAACATTCCGGTGGACGCAAGTTGGACGCGTGACGCGTTTGAGCGCACGATCCACGAACTGGCTGATCTCAGCGTGAAAGACGCTCCTAATTCTTCTGCGCCCGAGCCGTCTCCGAGCAAGGTCGATTTGATTGTCTGGCCCGAGTCTCCTGCGCCCTTCTTCGCGAACGATCCGATGTTTCGCGATCCGGTGAGCGACATGGCTCGGAAAACGCGCACTTGGGTGGTGACGGGCGCCATCGGAAGCACGCCCAGGATGCAAGGTGGCAAGTCTGCATCGCAGTTATTCAACTCGGCGGCGCTCGTCAGCCCCGCTGGCGACTGGACTGCGCGTTACGACAAAGTGCATCTCGTTCCGTTCGGAGAATATCTTCCGTTCCCGAGCCTGTTCGCGTTTGCCGGGGGCCTGACCAAAGAGGTGGGAGAGTTTCAATCGGGAGCGTCGAGAGCGCCACTGGACGCGGGAAGCACGCGGCTCGGAGTTTTCATCTGTTACGAATCCGTGTTTCCCGGCGAAGTACGCGAGTTCGCAGATCAGGGCGCAGGTGTTTTGGTGAATCTGTCGAACGACGGTTGGTATGGCGACAGTGGCGCTTACGCGCAGCACCTGAATCAGACGCGGATGCGCGCCATCGAGAATGACCGATGGCTATTGAGCGCGACGAACACGGGAGTGACAGCCTCGATCGATCCTTACGGCCGCACCGTGGCGCGGCTTCCACGCAAGGAACGGGGCGGGCTGATAGCTCCTTATGCCCTCACCTCCGTAACCACGTTCTACACGCGCCACGGCGACTGGTTCGCCTGGCTGTGTGCGATAATTTCAGCAGTGGCGCTGCTAATGCGCTTGTCGTTTTCCAAGAGGTGAAAGGCTCCCAATGAATCAAGAGTTCGAACAGGAATACGGGTCACTAAGCAAAAAGGTCCGCGAACTCCGGGAGTATCTTTGACGCGGACAAGCTCCGTCCGCAACTAGCCGAAATTGAGAAGCAGTCCGCCGACCCGAATTTGTGGTCCGATCCGCAACGTTCGAAGCAGGTGATGCGAGAGAAGAAACGTCTTGAGCACTTGCTTACCGTCGATGCGGATCTGGGCCGCCGCGGCGACGACATTGCCGCTTATTTTGAACTGGCGAAAGAGGGCGAAAACGTCGACAGCGAATTGCGCCGCGACATCGACTCTCTGCGCGAGTTGATTGACAAGCTTGAAACCGAGACCCTGCTCTCAGGACCAAACGACGCGCTCAATGCGATTTTGACCATTCACCCCGGCGCGGGCGGGACCGAGTCTCAAGACTGGGCCGACATGCTGCTGCGGATGTATTTGCGGTGGGCAGAGCGGCAGGGATTCGAAACGATTCTGTACGATTACCAGCCGGGCGAAGAAGCGGGTTTGAAATCCGCGACCTTTGCCGTGAACGGCGAATATGCTTATGGGTTGTTGAGCAGCGAAATCGGAGTGCACCGCCTGGTGCGGATTTCGCCCTTCGACCAAGCCAAACGGCGGCACACGTCGTTTGCCAGCGTTTATGTTTCTCCGGAAATTGACGATAGCATTGAGGTGGTCATCAAGCCGGAAGACATTCGCACCGACACCTACCGTTCGAGCGGCAAGGGTGGGCAGCACGTCAACACGACAGATTCGGCGGTGCGCATCACGCACATTGCAACCGGCCTGGTGGCGAGCTGCCAGAATGAACGCTCGCAGCACAAGAATCGCGAACGCGCCATGAGCATGTTGCGCTCCAAGCTCTACGAATTCGAGATGGAGAAAAAGCGCGCGGCCACGAAGAAAATCGAAGACTCGAAACTCGACAACGACTTCGGCTCGCAGATTCGTTCCTACGTGCTGCAACCTTACCGCATGATCAAAGATCACCGCACGAAGACCGAGGTGGGCGACGTGGACCGGGTTATCGACGGCGACTTGCAGCCATTCATCCGGGCGTATTTGCTGGCGCGACGCGGGGAAAAGCAGGAGAAGTAATAGTGAAGACGAAGCCGATAAAAGCGTCGGCGGTGAAGCAAAAATCGGTAAGGCTGGGCTCGCGTTTTTTGCGCGCATTCAGTTTCGCTGCGAAGAAGCATGCCGGGCAAACACGTAAGGCCTCGACGATTCCTTACATCGCGCACCTAATGGGAGTTGCCTCGCTGGTGCTGGAATTCGGTGGCGATGAAGATCTGGCAATCGCTGCGCTCTTGCACGATGTCGTGGAGGACTGCGGCGGCGCACCCATGCTGAAAGAAGTCCGGCGATGGTTCGGCAGCCGCGTGGCGAAGATTGTGGATGGTTGCACGGATTCTGATACCAATCCCAAGCCGCCGTGGCGTGAACGCAAAGAAGCTTATATTCATCATTTGAAGAGCGCCGATGCGGAGACGAGACTGGTTTCTGCCGCGGACAAACTGAACAATGTGCGCTCCATTCTTTCCGACCACCGGGAGATCGGAGAATCGATCTGGACGCGCTTCAATGGCGGACGCGATGGCACTCTTTGGTATTACCGGGCTCTGCTGGAGGAGTTTCTCCAGCGCAAGCCGAACCGATTGATTCGGGAATTGGAACTTGCGGTGCGGGAACTTGAGGGTACGGCGAGTCTGGCCGGCCCACAAAATTCCGGGAGGTAAAACCATGCCGAGGACGATCGATCTAATTCGCGCCTCCAAGCTGCCGTCGAACATGATGCAGTTTGCGGCGAAGGGCGCGCTGCAAGTTCCGCCCGACGAAAACATTGAGATCCTGGTTTATCTCGCCAAACATAACAAGGTTTTTGGCGACACCGCCCGGATGACCTTGGCAGGGTGGGACGAGCAGGCATCGCTCGCTGCGGCTTCCGATCCGAAGACTGCGCGCGAGGTGCTCGACTATTTGATTGCGAGTGAAAATCTTCGCCCCAAGTTGCTGCCGGCTCTGCTGGAAAATCCTTCCATCCCGGAGAGTGGGTTAGCCAAATTCGCCGTGTCCGCATCGCGCGAGGGAATCGACGCTATGCTGCAAAGTCCGCGAGTCCGGGCGGCGGTGGGAGTCCTGCAATCCCTCCGGTCGAACCCATACTTGAAGGCCGAGCAGTCATCCGCCCTCGCCGGTCTGCTGAACGCGGGGCAGGCGGAGCCGGCGTCCATTCCGATTGCTGGCAGCGCCCCGAAAGTTGATGAAGCAGTTGCCGCAAGCGCTGATAAACCCGTTCCCCAGCAGGTCCCGACCGAAAGCGACGAAGCCGGAGAAGTTCCGGATGATGCTGTCTCCGCCTACCTGGCCCAGCACGCGCCGGAAATAGCCGCGGAGCAGGATAAGCCGTTTCAGCCGGTCGGCGGGATTGTGGATTTGTTGGGAACCGACTACTTCCCGGTGTCGGAAAACAAGACAATCACGGAGATTGCCGGTGAAACGGAAAAAACTGCGGCCGAGTCTGCCGGCGCCGGCTCCCCGGCAGCAGGGCCTTCCGAGCCTGCGGTCGCCGCGCACCTTCAACCTGGCCACCGTGACAACTCGATGCAGAAGATCAACCGTCTTGACGTAAAAGGCCGCATTCAGCTGGCTTTGAAGGGCAACAAGGAAGAACGGTCGCTTCTGATTCGCGACGGCACAAAAGTGGTGGCGTTGGCTGTGCTTGAGGCGCCTAAACTTTCAGACGGAGAAGTCGAAAAATTCGCCCTCCAGAAGAATGTGTTGGAAGCGGTGTTGCGGCAGATCCCACTGAAGCGTCGCTTCATGAAGAACTACATCGTGGTGCGGAATCTGGTCTCGAACCCGCGCACGCCGCTGGATCTTGGGATGGGACTGATGAAGCATCTGCAAATACAGGATCTGAAGAGTGTCTCCAACAATAAGGAAATTTCCGAGACCGTCCGCAAGATGGCTACGAAGATGTACAAGCAGAAGCTCGATGCTGCGAACAAGAAGTAAAAGCGAACCATTGGCTTCTTTCCCACAAACCGATTCTGTAACGGACCTCCTGAGGCACGCGAAAACCATCGCTGTGGTGGGGCTTTCAAACAATCCTCTGCGTCCCAGCCATGGCGTATCGGCCTACATGCAGAGCCACGGGTACCGCATCATTCCAGTGAATCCGCAGGTCGAGTCCAGCCTGGGCGAGAAGGCTTATGCTTCGTTGCTCGAGGTACCGGCGAAGATCGACATCGTGAACATTTTCCGGCGGCCCGAGTTCGTTGAAGAAGTTGTGGATCAGGCCATTCGGTTGAAGGTTCCTGCGATCTGGATGCAGGAGGAAGTGATCCACGAGAAAGCTGCGGAGAAGGCACGCCATGCTGGAATCTTTGTCGTGATGGACCGATGCATTCTGAAGGAGCATCGGGCGCGATTCAGATGAGCGACGGAAAGAGCCAGAAACAAGTTAAGATATGCTCTCGCCACGCGAGGAAGCCCCTTGAATCTCGACGCAACAGTGATACTTATTGAGCCCGTCCCACCCCCACAACCATCGCCAATTCGTAAAATATTCATCGGGAAAGACGGACTCCGCGCCGGCTGGAGCCTGCTCATTTTCATCGCGATCTTCGCGGCCATTGCCTTTTGCGTAAATGCTATCGCCCACAAACTCCACCCGATTGCTCCGGGAACCAAGTTCCCGTCGGAAATATCCATTCGAGCCGGGTTTCTCAATGAATCCATCCCCTTGCTCATGACCCTCCTCGTCGCATGGATCATGTCGAAGATCGAGCGACGCCCGAACTCCGTCTACGGTTTCGGCGATAGCCCCAAGCTCTCGCGCTTTCTCGGTGGTCTGGCCTGGGGAATTGTCTGTCTTTCGCTGCTCATCTTTACCCTTTGGAAGACCGGACTCCTCGTCTTCGACGGTCGACTGCTGTTTGGGAGCGACATTTTCCGTTACGGAGCGACCTGGCTGGTCGGCTTCCTTCTGGTGGGCCTGCTCGAGGAGTACCTCACACGCGGCTATCTGCAGTACACGCTCACCCGCGGACTCGCTGGCCCCTACCAGTGGGCCTTCAAAACGCGGCACAGTAAGGCATCAGGTTTCTGGACTTCGGCCGTTATTTTCTCGATTCTCTTCGGCCTCGGCCATAGCAGCAACCCGGGCGAATCTCCGATCGGACTTCTCTCCGCCGGCCTGGCCGCAATGGTTTTTTGTTTCAGCCTCTGGCGCACCGGCTCTCTCTGGTGGGCCATTGGCTTCCACACCTCGTGGGATTGGGGCCAGTCGTTCCTGTACGGCGTCGCCGATAGCGGAACCATGGTTCAGCACCATCTTCTCGCTACGCATCCTGTAGGCAAGCCCATCCTTAGTGGCGGCGCCACTGGTCCTGAAGGCAGCATCTTCATTCTCGCCGTTCTCGCCCTCGCCAGCCTCATCATTCTCTACACCCTGCGCCGAGCGCATTATGGCGATACGTCGGAGCGCTCGACCTAGCTCGACCCGGGTAAGTGCAGTTTCTTGATCTCTTCCATCCGCTCGCGGATGCGCTTCTCGACGCCTTCATTTGTCGGACGGTAGTAGACGCGGTCCCGCAGATTTTCCGGCAGGCATTGCATGTTAGCGACTTTGCCTTCGATGTCGTGCGCGTATAGGTAATCTTTGCCGTAGCCCAAGCCCTTCATCAATCCGGTGGGCGCGTTGCGCAAGTGCAGGGGAACGGGTTCGGCGGCGGTTTGTTCGATGTCCTGCTGTACGGTGCCATACGCGGTGTAAAGCGCATTCGACTTTGGCGCAACGGAGAGATAGACGACCGCTTGCGCCAGGGCGAGGTTGCCTTCCGGCATGCCGATGAAATCCACGGCATCGCGAGCCGCCATGCAGAGGGAAAGCGCATTGGGATCGGCCAGACCGATGTCTTCCACCGCCATGCGCACGACACGGCGGGCAATGTAGAGCGGATCTTCTCCCGCTTCAATCATGCGGCCAAGCCAGTAGAGCGCGGCGTCGGGATCGCTGTTGCGCACCGACTTGTGCAGCGCCGAAATCAGGTTGTAATGTTCTTCGCCGGCCTTGTCGTAGAGCAGCGTGCGTCGTTGTAAAGCGTCACGAACAATGTCGTCTGTGATCTCCTCCGAAAGGGGTGTCCCACTTCTCGCGTCTTTTGCGAGAAGTGGGGATTTTGCCAGTCCCGCCGCCACTTCCAGAACGTTGTAGGCGCTACGCGCATCGCCGCTGGTGTAGCTTGCGATTCTCTTGAGGACGTCGTCGGATGCGCGCAACTTCAATGTCCCCAGGCCGCGCTCTTCATCCGCGAGGGCGCGCTTCAGCAGTTGCACGATCTGGTCTTCGGTCAGTGGCTGTAACACGTACACGCGGCAGCGCGAAAGCAATGCGGAGTTGATTTCGAACGAAGGATTCTCTGTGGTGGCGCCAATCAGGCGGATGTTGCCTTTTTCCACGTGGGGCAGAAAAGCATCTTGTTGGGCTTTGTTGAATCGGTGAATCTCATCGATGAAGACGATTGTGCGCGTGCCGTATTGACGCGCGCGTTCGGCGTCAGCCATCACCTGTTTGATTTCCTTGATCCCGACAAGCACAGCGGAGAATTCAATGAATTCGGCTTTGGTCATGCTCGCGATGATCTTCGCCAGCGTGGTCTTGCCCGTGCCCGGCGGTCCCCAGAAGATGAGCGACCCGGTATCGTCGTGCTCGATTTGCTTGCGCAAGGGCTTGCCGGGACCGATCAGATGTTCCTGGCCGGCGTACTCTTCAAGCGTGCGCGGACGCATGCGATCCGCCAGGGGCCGCGTATGGTCCGGGGCGCTATCGGCGTTCGGAGTGGGCTGGAAAAGTCCCATGCGAAACATTTCACCACAGAGTCACAGAGACACAGAGAAAACCGAGAAACGGAGAAACTCTAGAAAATTCTTCAAGTGATGCCCTTGGGGACGATGGGACTTGGATCTTTTATCTTTCTGTTTTTCTCTGTGTCTCTGTGACTCTGTGCTGAACATGTTCTACTTCCTCTGCCTCGCCGCATCGTACAATACGATGCTCGCCGCCACGCCGGCGTTGAGAGATTCCACCTGCGAAGTGTGTGGAATGGAGATGAATTCATCCATTTCGGCCATTACTTGCCGCGGCAGGCCGGCACCCTCGTTGCCGAAAAAAATTGCCACCGCACCCTTCAGATCTGCTTGATCGAGCGGCGTTCCTTTGTGCGAAGAAGTTGCAATCAGACGCACGCTTTTTGCCCGCAGTTGTTCGGAAATCTCTCCCAGTTTTCCGGTCGCCGATTTTCCGTGCGCATGGATCATGGGCAGACGAAATACCGATCCCGCCGAGGCGCGCACAACTTTCGAGTTGAACGGGCTCACCGTACCTTCACCGAGCACTACGCCCGCGCTGCCTAAGGCTTCGGACGAACGCAGAATCGTACCGACGTTGCCCGGGTCCTGCAGTCCGGCCAACACAATGATTGGACCTACTTCCAACCGTTCCTTCTCCATAACGTCGTCGAGCGAGAATTCCTTGAGACGCACCAGCGCAGCCACGCCTTGCGGAGACTCACTGGGCACGAGGCTGTCGAATAGCTTGTCAGGCAGCAGCAAGGTTTCGACCTGGGCGCCAATCTGCGGCAGCAAACGCTCGGCCCGGTCCTGCGCCGACTCGCGAAAGAATACTGCGCTGAAGCGCAGACCGCTGCGGATCGCTTCTTCCAGAATGCGCAAGCCCTCGATGGCACAGTCGCCGCTATCAGTGAGCTCCGCACGCGAGAACGCCTGGCGCAGTTGTTTGACCAGCGGATTATGGCGTCCCTCAATACGGCGGAGCCTGTGCTGCACACTGAGGGCGGGTTCTGAGCTTTTTTTCATCCTGAATCGTTACTGCATGATACGCTGCTCACTCGCCTTGAAGCTCTTGCCGTATTATGGTAGGTTCCACTCTCAAAATGCCGCAAGCGGAAGCGGGCCGGAAGGGAGCGCCGTGCGCGCCGAAATACTAAGAATCAGCTGTGAAACCCCTGAGATCTCGCTGGTGAAGTATGCCGCCGACCAGATTCGTGCCGGCGAAGTGCTGGGCATGCCGACCGACACGTTCTATGGGCTCGCGGCCGATCCGTTCAACCTCCGTGCAGTCGACCGCGTGTATGACATCAAGACCCGCTCCCGTCACAAACCCCTGTCGCTGCTGATCGAAAGCGTGGATCAAGCGGAAGAGTTAGCGAAATCATTGCCCGAGGAATTTTACGCCCTGGCGCGTCAATACTGGCCGGGGCCTTTGACTCTCATCGTGAAAGCGGGATCGCGTCTGCCCCTGAAAGTGACCGCGAATACCGGCAACGTGGCCCTGCGCGTGCCGAACGCGAAAATACCGCTAGCGGTGGTGGTAGCTGCGGCGATTCCGATCACGGCTACATCGGCCAACCTGAGCGGCGCGTCGGAGTGTACCAGCGCGGAACAAGTCCGCGACCAGCTCCAGGGCCGCATCAGTATCATCGTAGACGGTGGAACTTCCCCGCGCGATGTCGCGTCCACAATTATCGACCTCACTGACGAAGGTGCGCGCTGGCGTGTTATCCGCGAAGGCGCAATCCCTGCGGAAGAGATCTCCACCTTCTTCGCTAAAGGATGAGCGACGATTCTGTGAACCGTCATCCGCAACGCCGCTGGCTGCTGCGCGTCGAGGCGCTCGGACTGGTGGCGTTGGCTTGGTTCCTGACGCTGACCGGGGTTCGCATCGTGCGCGAGGGATCTCTGCAGGAGTTGCACCCGGCGGACGCCATCGTCGTGTTCGGTGCGGCGGAGTATTCCGGGCGTCCCTCGCCTGTGTTCCATGCGCGGCTCGATCACGCGGCTGATCTTTTTAGCCGCGGGCTTGCTCCCATCGTCATCACTACGGGTGGCGCCGCGTCCGATCCCAGCTTCAGCGAGGGCGGCGTGGGCCGCGACTATCTGATGCGCCACCGCGGGATTGCCGAACGCAGCCTGATTGCCGAGACCCAGGGTTCCGACACCGCTCAATCGGCGGTGCGTGTAGCGGTGATCATGCGGGCGAACGGGCTGCACAGTTGTCTGGCGGTCAGCGATGCCTATCATGTGTATCGCATTAAGAAACTGCTGGAGCACGAGGATATCGGCCCGGTGTATGTCGCTCCCCGGCCTGACTCGCGTCCACACAACGCTGTGCAACGCGCCTATGCGGTGTTGCGGGAAGCGTGCAGTTATTTGTTGTGGAAACTGGGCATGACGTAGAGCAGTTTCTTTCTTCCGGTTTCTAGCTTCCAGTTCCGGAAGTCGGCGCGGTCTCTTACAACTGGAAACGAGAAACTAGAAACTGTTTTTCAAAAGGTATCGATGCCGTTGGTAGTGCGAACCTTGAACCATTCGTAGTGCAGGCCGTAACGCCTGATCCCACCGCGGACCTTCATGAAGACGTGCTGGATCCGTACCTCGAGAGCCATATTGCGGCCGACAGTGTACTGATCATGACGCATGCCAATGTATTCGGCCCGGCGACGCTTCTCACAAGCTTGGTAGTCGCCGGCTTCACGGCAAAGTTCGTTTCCATTGCTGAAGTTTTCTTCCCGCAGAGTGTTCACAACCTGGTTTTGTTGAATCGCCGCGGCCAGGTCCTGGTCGTACCGCTCATACCAGGCCTGCACTACCGCTTCTGTCTCCTCCGGCGTGTGACTCGCTTTGTACTGACCGATTGCCGCGATGATCTCGTCGGCGTTTTCGGCTCCCTCCATCCGCACCCGGGGAAGGACGTTCCCTAGAGCATCCATGTCATCTTCCGTAATCACTTTTTTGGTGTGAGCGGAGGCTGGCTTCTTGGAGTTCCGGGCTACTGTTCCGAGAGGCTGCTCAGTTCCCGTGGACGTCGGTTCTGGTACCGTGGGCGCCAGCGGCGTCGGCTGCTGGGCAACGGAAGCCGAGGCCAGAAGGGCGAGGACAGACGCTAGAAGCGCGGTGCTCCGCCAAACGCTGTGGACTGAGAGAAAAATTGTCACGCTAAATCGTAGCCGCCGACTCTAGCGCGAAAAAGATGACCAAAGTTACATGAAACTGGGAACGCAAGAAGACAGTTTCCGGTTTCTAGTTCCGGTTCGGACGGATACCGCACTGCAGGAAGCCGGGACTGGAAACTGGCGCTACCAGCCGTTTCTTTCCCGAAGGGAAGTAACGTGGGCCACGTGATGGCGTCCGTGCCACGCGTAGAGCGCGAGATTCTTTTCCAGACTCATGGGGCCGAGGTCGAGATGCCGAAACGTGCGCTTCCAGTCTTCCGCCTCCAGCGAGCGCAGAAGGCGCACCCAGCGATCATGTAGCGAATCCATCAACGCCAGCGAGACTTCCACCGGAGTGGCTTGCGTATCAGCCAGTCGCGCCCAGCGGTCTTCGGCATAGGGTTTGATCGTCGGTTCATCTTCGGTAAGGGCCAGCTTGGTGCGGATGTACGCATTGAGATGGCTATCGGGGACGTGGTACGCGACCTGGCGAACGGTCCAGCCCTCGGGACGGTACGGCGTGTCAAGTTGCTTCTCCGAGAGTCCGTTTACGGCGGCGCGCAATCGGACCGGTGTCTGCTCAATCTGGTTGAGGAGTTCCTGCCTCTGTTCCGGCGTGGGCGGACCTTCGTAAGTGAACTTGCCGACGGGATAGCGCAGGTCAGTCATGGGTTTCTCTCGGGTCAGGGGCGTTGTCATCACAGATGATGGGCGAGCCTTAAAAGGTGCACGAAAGAGATCGTATGCAATCGAGAGGTGCACAGGCCGAGGCATGAGTTTCTCGGTGTACTATTTGAATGTGTACGTCGGAAGGTCACTGCCATGACGAAAATAGCAAGTGAGAACCACAGCCGAATGTCCCTGCGGCTGCGTGCCGCCGAAGCCGTCGCCGAGCGGGCGGATCGTGTGCACCTCTCCAAGAGGGACAGTTTGCTGGTTCTCGATCTGCTCCAGAATCCGCCTATGCCGAACGCAAGATACTGGCATCCGCCCGAGCACTCTACGGGGCGAAAGTCACCTGTTGGTAGGGTTCGCCTTTGTGGCGAGGGCTCACGAATCAACACCGTTAACTACAACCCCTAGCGCTCAATCTCGTCCAACCCCATTTCCTCCGGCTTCGCATTTCGGTTCCCGCGCCCTAAGATTTGTGCATCTAAAGGCTCGTTTGTAGGCTAAACTCCAAAATCTGGGTAGTTTAGGGTAATTTGCCGTCCAAATTGCCGGGCGCGTGGCAGCCTCCCGGTGAACGAGAGGAACTATGGCAGCTTCGGTCTGGTCCGGACATTTAACTTTTGGACTTATCTCCATGCCGGTGCGCTTGTTCTCGGGCGCGCGCAGTAGCGGCATCTCCTTCAACATGCTGCATCGCACGGATAAGTCGCGGCTCAAGCAACAGTACATTTGCCAGGCGGAGGGCGTGGTCGTCGATCGCGCCGACATGGTGAAAGGCTATGAGTTCCGCAAAGACGAATACATCATCATTGAGCCCGAAGAAATCAAGAAGATCGAGCCGCAAACCGCGAAGACTATGGAGATTCTGGAATTCGTCAAGGCAGGCGACGTGGATCCAGTTTATTTCGAGTCTTCCTACTACATGCTGCCGGAAGACGCCGGGCGGCGTCCTTATGCGCTGCTTACAAAGGCGTTAGAGGAAAGCGAGTACGTGGCGATCGCCAAGATCACCATGCACAACCGCGAGTACACGGTGTTCCTGCGTCCGCACGAAGGCGGACTGATGTTGCACACCATGTACTACGCCGAAGAAGTGAAAAAGGTGGAAGGCTTTGGCGCGCCCGACGTGGAATTGAAAGTAGCCGAAGTAAAAGTGGCGCACCAGCTCATTGAAGCGCTGGCGGACGAATGGGACCCTGAAAAGTACAAAGACAGCTTTCAGGAAAATCTCAAGAAACTGATCGAGACCAAACTCGAGGGCGGGGAAGTCGCGGCCGTCGAGCAGCCCAAGAAGCTGGCTCCGGTCATAGACCTCATGGCCGCGCTGAAGCAGAGCCTCGCGCAGATGGAAGGAAAGAAGAAGCCCGCAGCCGCCGCCAATTCACACGAGCCAACGGCCGCTGCAGGCGGCAAGTCGCGGCGCGGACGTTAAGGGACGGGCTTCGGCGTTCGGGCTTCGGCAGACAGCCCATTCTCGCCGCCGTCTTTCCGTCTCTTCCCGCTTTAGGGCCAGATTCGTTATCCCCACGGCCATCCAACTTGCCTGGTCGTTGACGCATCCCAGAACGTACTAGCTGGAGCCCGAAGCCCGGAATCCGGCCTCATCTCACTAGCGCAGATCGGGGCCAGCCGTTAGAATGTTTGATTCCTCGCAGCGTAGAGCCAGAATTTCACCTTTGGAGTGTTGATGAGTTTTCGACGTGTGGGCCAATTGACCGCGATGGTGCTCCCGAGTCTGCTGTGGATCGCGTGCGGACAGGTATACCGGCCGGTGGTCATTCCATGCTCTTCGGGAGGAGTTCCTGGATGCCCGGCGGAACCGGCTCCCACTCCGGCGAGTTTCCATGCTGTCTTTGGTATCACCGCCAACGTTCCCAACTATCCGGGCGGGGCCATGCAGATTGACGTCTCGGGAGACACCATCATTGCAGAAACTCCCATCAACGGTCCCGACGCGCCCAATGGTAGTGGTCGAAATCCCACTCACGCGGCGGTTATTCCCAATAATTCAAAATTGTTTGTCGCCAGCGCGAGCAGTGTCCAGGGCGGCGTCGATGTAGTTTCGTCTTTCTCTCCGGCATTCCAGTCCACAGTCGCGCCTGGATTTAGCCCGGTGACTTCAATCCCCTTACCCAATCAAACCTCCAGCATCACCGCAATCAGCGAGACCGGCAATCTCGTCACAGCAACGCTCAGTGCGCCTTTAAACAACGTCCCAGTCGGCCACGCCATCGTCGTCACGAATGTGGTCATTCCCGCGTGCACCCCCCCGGCATGCAACCCCAACGCGTACGACGGAGGTTTTACGCTGTCGTCCGTCAACGGGACGACGATCGAGTACACAGATCCCATCCCCGGTCTTCCGGCACTAACGACTTTGGAATTGCCTGGCGCGACCGCAACGTACCCTCCGCAACCAGTATTCCTCAGCAGCACTCAGAACACAGCGATGTACGTGGCGAACTACAATTCCAATTCAGTTTCGGCAATCAACACTTCGCAGAATTTGGTCAGCAACAATGCGACCGTAGGAGAACACCCGGTCAGTTTGGCCGAGACTCCAGACGGTTTCAAGCTCTATGTGGCCAACCAGGGGGACAATTCTGTCAGCAGCCTGAACGTGACGACTCTGTCTTCGAATACGGTAGTTGGCTTCTCGGGGAAGATTCCCGTCTGGGTGGTGGCTCGCGGCGATAGCCAGAAGGTTTACGTGCTCACGCAAGGGGACGGGCAGCTGGTGACCATTGATACAGCCACCGACACGGTTACAGGCAGCCTTCCGGTCGGCGCCGGGGCCAACTTCATTTTCTTTGATCCGCATCTGAACCGTCTGTACGTGACGAATCCTATGACCAGCATGGTCTATGTGTTTTCCGATACCGGCGGAGCCAACGATACTCCGATGCAACTGGGGGCCATCTCCTTCGCGTCAGGTTCAGCTCCGTGTCCCGCCGGATGCTTCCCTGCTTCGGTGACGGCTCTGCCGGATGGCAGCCGGTTTTACGTGGCCAGCTATGAGACGCCTGCCGACTGTCCTGACCCGGCGGTGACGGGTGCCTGCGTGATCGCAGGCCTCACCGTATTTGACGCCAATAGTCTCACGCTACAGTATCCCGCCGCGCCAACTCTGACGTTATTGACCTGGCCCCCGTTTGCGACCAATCAATATGCCGTGCCGCCGGTCGCTGGTTGCGTCCCCGCGGCTATGTACTCGCCCAGTACCACACGTTTCCGGGTCTTCACTGTCGCTGCCGTGGACGGCAGCCACGTCTATGTGAGCATGTGTGATGCAGGCGCCATCGCCGACATCAACACCACCGACAGCAATACCAACAGCACCGGCGGTAATGGTATCCCGGCCGATACGTTGGTTACCGACTTGCCGGCAGCTTATGCCGGGTCCTCCCAAGCCAGCGGCGCGCCGGTGCAGAATCCGATCTTCATGCTAACAGGGCAGTAGTCCATGCATGGAGCAACTGGAAGAGGCAACTCCTCAGGATGTTGGATTACCGCGCGTGGGTTCGCACCAAGCCATCCCCTCGTCGAATGGGCTACCTCGAATGGCTAACCTTGGACAGCCACTTCTTGCTTTTGGCTCTCTCGGGCTGCGTAGTGTGAGTCAACATACTCATCGAGGATTCCGATAAACTCCGCCACGATGCGATCGCCCTTAAGCGTGGTGAACAGGCGTCCATCCACGTAGACCGGGGCTTTTGGCTCCTCGAAAGTTCCTGGCAGGGAAATTCCGATGTTGGCGTGCTTCGACTCTCCGGGGCCGTTGACCACGCAGCCCATGACGGCGAGCTTCATCTCTTCCACGCCCACGTAGCGGCCTTTCCAGGCCGGCATCTGCTCGCGCAGGTAAGTCTGAATCTGCTCGGCCATTTCCTGGAAGAAGGTGCTGGTGGTGCGTCCGCAGCCGGGGCAGGCTGTAACCTGAGGCGTGAAGCTGCGAATCCCCATGGATTGCAGAATCTGCTGCGCCACGCGGACTTCTTCTGTGCGGTCGCCTCCAGGGGCCGGCGTCAGCGACACGCGGATGGTATCGCCAATGCCTTCTTGCAGCACCACGCCCATGGCCGCGCTGGATGCGACCACGCCCTTCGCGCCCATGCCCGCTTCGGTGAGGCCGAGGTGGAGCGGATAGTCGCAGCGCGCGGCCAGCGCGCGGTAGACGTCGATCAGATCCTGCACGCCGCTGACTTTCGCACTCAAGATGATCTGGTCGGGGCGCAGGCCGAACTTCTGCGCCAGGTCGGCCGAACTCAGCGCGCTGATTACCATCGCTTCCATGGTGACTTCGCGGGCGTCTTTGGGTTCGGCAAGCATTGAATTCTCGTCCATCATGCGGGTGAGCAGTGCCTGATCGAGCGAGCCCCAGTTCACGCCGATCCGGACCGGCTTCTGGTACTTCACCGCGACTTCGATCATGGTGCGGAAATTCGAGTCGCCGGTGCGTCCAATGCTGGCGTTGCCGGGATTGATCCTGTACTTGGCGAGATCGCGGGCGCACTCGGGATACTTGGTCAGCAGAACATGCCCGTTGTAGTGGAAGTCGCCGATGATGGGCACGCGCAAGCCGTGCTTGTCGAGTTCCTCAACGATTCGCGGGACCGCTGCCGCAGCCCCTTCGTTGTTGACGGTGACGCGCACCAGTTCCGACCCGGCGCGAGCCAGGGCCGCACACTGTTGGACGGTCGAGGGGATATCTGCAGTATCGGTGTTAGTCATGGACTGCACCACAATCGGTGCATCCGACCCGACCCGTACGCCGCCGACGACGACTGTCACGGTTTTCCTGCGTGGAATCATAGCCATGGGAACTACCATTTTAACACGCGGGAACGGCCCAGCCGAGTGGCTGGTTGGGAGATGAGGCCCAGCTTGGCGTAGTGCATTGACTTGAGATAGCCCGCTCCCTAATATGGTCGGGCACGGCGCGAGCTTCCTCCATTGATCGGCCAGACCATATCGCACTATCGCATCATCGAGAAAATTGGCGGCGGCGGGATGGGCGTCGTCTACAAGGCCGAGGACACTCGGCTCCGTCGCCTGGTTGCGCTCAAGTTCCTTCCCGATGAAGTCGCGAAAGATCCTCAAGCCCTCAGCCGTTTTCAGCGTGAAGCGCAGGCTGCTTCCGCTCTGAATCATCCGAACATCTGCACTATTTACGACATTGGCCAGGAGAGTGGGCAAGCTTTCATCGCCATGGAGTATCTGGAAGGCTCGACGCTGAAGCACATGGTCGACGGTCACCCACTCAAGATTGCACAGTTGCTCGATCTCGGCATCCAGATCTCAGATGCGCTGGACGCGGCTCACACCGGCGGGATTGTGCACCGCGACATCAAGCCTGCGAATATCTTTGTCACCCAAAGAGGTCAGGCCAAGGTCCTTGATTTCGGGTTGGCGAAGCTGACCCCGCACGGCAACGATGCCACTGTGGGATCCATGACCGCGGTCAGCGCCGACCAACTCACTACTCCTGGAACAGCAATGGGAACGATTGGCTATATGTCGCCCGAGCAGGCGCGCGGCGAGCCGCTGGACCTTCGCACCGATTTGTTTTCGTTCGGCGTTGTGCTGTACGAAATGGCAACCGGAAAGCAGCCCTTCTCGGGAGCTACCTCAGCCGTTATCTTCGAAGCGATTCTGAACAAGATTCCCGCTCCACCGGTCCAGTTGAATCCGGGACTGCCGGCCCAGATGGAGATTATCCTGGATAAAGCGCTGGAAAAAGACCGTGAGATGCGTTGCCAGAGCGCGGCCGAACTTCGCGCCGATCTGAGGCGCCTTAAACGGGATAGCGAAAGCTCACGCTTGGGGAGCAGTGGAACTACGGCGGTAGCTGTGACGAGTGGCGCGCAAGAAACTCCCGTCACAGTGCGGGAGCAGGCGCACAAGAGCCGCGGTCTCATGCCGGTTCTGCTGGCGTTTGGTTTTCTGCTTACGCTGGCAGCCGGATTGTTGGCGGGCAAGCATTTTTGGGGAGCCTCTTCGAGCAGCGCGCCGCTTTATCACGAGATTACCTTCCGGCGGGGCGAAATTCGCTCGGCACGCTTCGCACCGGACGGGCAGACAATCCTGTACAGCGCCGCCTGGCAGGGGAATCCAGTTGAGATATTTTCTGCTCGTCAGGGCACCGTCGAATCGCGTTCACTCGGGTTGGGGCGTGCCGAACTGCTTGCGGTCTCGTCAACAGGTGAGATGGCTCTCGCGTTGGCAAGTCATCCCGCAGGAACCTGGGTGAATGTGGGTACGCTGGCGAGAGCGCCACTGGCAGGGGGCGCGCCACGGCCGATTCTCGAGGATGTCGAATGGGCCGATTGGTCGCCCGATGGAAACAGCCTGGCCGTGGTGCGGAATGTGGGCGGGCGCGACCGGTTGGAGTTTCCTATCGGCAAGGTCCTTTACGAGACCAGCGGTGGTTGGATCAGCTACCCCGCGTTTCCCCTAAGGGCGATTTTGTGGCCTTCATCGACCATGCTAACCAGGGCGACGACGGCGGCGCGGTGGCTGTGGTGGATCTCTCCGGTAAAGAGAAGAAGCTGACGCGTGACTGGTACGGTACCCAGGGGCTCGCCTGGTCCGTGGACGGACAGGAGGTCTGGTTCACGGCGAGCGAATTAGGGGTTGACCATTATCTTTCCGCCGTTAGTCTGTCGGGGAAGGAACGGTTGGTAACACGAATACCCGGTACGTTGGTGGTGTTCGACATATGGCGCGACGGACGGGTGCTGCTGGCTCGCGCCGGGCGGCGCCGCGAGGTGATGTCTCTCTACCAGGGCGAGACCAAGGAACGGGATCTCTCGTGGCTGGACTACTCCTATCCCGCGGATATTTCCGCCGACGGCAAGACCGTTCTTTTTGACGAGGAGGGAGTTGGCGGCGGAGTGCAGTATGGGAATGCGCAAGAGCTGACCTATGCCGTTTATATTCGCAGCACGGATGGTTCCTCCGCGATTCGACTCGGCGAAGGAGCTGCTGACGCTCTCTCCCCAGACCAGAAGTGGGTTATCGTACAGACTCCAGGCTCGGTCCAACAACTTCGCCTGCTGCCCACGGGCGCAGGTGAAACTCAGCCGCTTACCAACGATTCCATCAACCATCAGTGGGCACGATGGTTTCCCGACGGCAAGCGCTTCGCCTTTTCCGGTAACGAACCGGGGCACGGAGTTCGGATCTATGTGCAGAACGTTTCCGGAGGCGGACCGAAGGCGATTTCCCCGGAAGGGGTGGATGCGAACCGGTTTGCAGTTTCGCCCGATGGCCAGTTAGTGGTGGGGATTGGTCCCGATCAGAAAGGGTACTTCTACCCTTCGGCAGGAGGCGAGCCTCAAATCGTGAATGGTCTGGAACCGGGAGATCTGCCGATCAGTTGGAATCAGGACGGTCGCTCGATTTATTTCTACCGGACCGGCGACGTGCCCGCCAAGATTTACCAGCTGGAGTTAGCTACTGGAAAAAAGACACCCTGGAAGCAGATTGTTCCGCTCGATCCCACCGGCGTTTCGACTATCGGACCCGTCCTGATAACCCCGGACGGGAAGACCTACGCCTACGGTTTCCACCGAACCCTCGGAGACCTCTACCTGGTGGAAGGCCTGAAGTAGTTGTGGAAATCCGGCAACGCCATTCTTTGGCCGGTGCGCGCTTGCTCTATAATGCGTCGAACCGATGGCGCTCACTTCTGGCACGAAGATTGGTCCTTATGAAATCCTTGCCCCGCTTGGCGCCGGCGGAATGGGCGAAGTGTACCGTGCCCGCGATACAAGGCTCGGGCGCGATGTGGCGATTAAAGTCCTGCCGGAAGCTTTGGCGCGGCGATGCTGAACGGTTGCGCCGATTCGAGACCGAAGCGCGCGCAGTTGCAGCCCTGAACCATCCCAACATTCTCTCGATCCACGATATCGGCACGCATGAGGGCGCGCCATATCTGGTTTCGGAATGCCTGGAAGGCCAGTCGCTGCGGCAAGAACTCAGCGGCGGACTTTTGTCGATGAGGCGCGCTGTGGAGTACGGCACCGAAATCGCGCAAGGGCTGGCGGCGGCACATGACAAAGGCATCGTTCATCGCGACCTGAAGCCGGAGAATATTTTTGTTACGCGCGATGGCCGGGTAAAGATTCTCGATTTCGGTCTGGCGAAGCTGGCGAGACCGGAAGCGGCTTCGGGCGAAGGGGCAACACTCGAGGCAGTGCCTACCTCTGCCGGCGCGGTCCTGGGCACGGTCGGATACATGGCTCCTGAGCAGGTGAGAGGCGAGCCTGCGGATGCGCGTTCTGACATTTTTGCCCTCGGAACGATTCTGTACGAAATGCTTTCTGGGCAGCGCGCCTTCCGAAGGGATACCTCCGCCGAAACGATGACGGCGATTCTGAAAGAGGATCCCCCGGAGCTGAGCGCATCGTGAAAACCGATACCGCCGGTTCTGGAACGGATTGTCCGGCGGTGCCTCGAGAAAAAGCCGCTACAGCGATTTCAATCGGCGCGGGACCTGGCTTTTAATCTGGAAGGTCTTTCCGGAGTTTCGTCGACCAGCACTGCGGCAGCAGTCGCCGCGGTAATTGCGGTCGAGAAACGTCAGCCAGGCAAACGCGTGATGCAACTCGCGGCGGGCATACTTCTGCTCGTACTGGTGGCTGCCGCCAGTTGGATGCTACGCCGTCGCGGCATCGCAGCAGCCCTTCCTACTTACCATCAACTAACTTTCGAGCGCGGTCTGGTTTACGCGGCGCGTTTTGCTCCTGATGCCCGTTCCATTTACTACAGCGCGAACTGGAATGGGCAGCCTATACAACTTTATTCGATGCTTCCCGACAGCCCGGAATCGCGGGCGTTGAATTTAGTCAACTCTACCTTGTTTGCGGTTTCCCCTTCCGAGTTGGCGATCTCTGTCGGGTGCGAAGACCGGGTTATCGGAAACTGCGAGGGCACGTTGGGGCTGGTGCCGGTTTCCGGCGGGTCGCCGCGGCAGGTCGCCGAGGATGTCCTCTCGGCCGACTGGACCGCTGATATGGCGAGATGGCATCGATCCGCCATGTGGGCGGAAGGTACCGCGTAGAATTTCCCCGCGGAAAAGTGATTTTTGAAAGCGCACGCCCGCTTGGATACTTGCGTATTTCGCCGCGCGCGAACGCTGTGGGTTTCGTAGAATATTTTTCCCTCGAAGGCGACGGCGGCTGGGCGGCAGCGGTTGACTTGAGCGGAAAGCAATTGATGCGCTCGCCGAACCTCGTCAGCGTGGAGGGACTCGCGTGGTCTCCTTCCGGCGAAGAAGTGTGGGTGGGCGCTACCACCACCGAAGGCTGGGCGAACGCGGTCCATGCTTTCGGTTTGGACGGCAAGCAGCGGATTGTTCTTCGGCTGCCCGGCATCTTGCGCCTCCACGACGTGTCGCGCGACGGACGCATCCTGCTGTCGAAAGAATCGTGGCGAAGCGGGTTGCAGTTCCGGGGCCCCGGCGACAGTAAAGAACGCGACCTTTCCTGGCTCGATTATGCAACCCTGCGGGATCTATCGATCGATGGTACCCAGGTCGCATTCGACGATTGGGGATCGGCAGCTGGCGCTTCGTCCCTGGCATACGTCCGAAAAACTGACGGATCAGCGGCCATCAAGCTGGGTGCATGGTATTTGCCTATGCTCTCGCCAGACGGGACCAGGGTATTGGCGCACCCCGCGTCATCGGTAAGCGGGGACGCGAGTCTTGCGTTACTGCCGACTGGAGTGGGCGAAACGCAAAAGTTGAACACTCCTGGTATGCAGGAAAGCTGGACCATGGGATTTATGCCGGATGGAAAGGCGATCTATTTCGCGGGCAATGATGGTCACGGCTGGCGAATGTATATCGAGGATGTGGCGGGCGGCGCACCGCGCGCGGTGACGCCGTTGATCTCCGTGAGGGCGACCCATTTCGAATCCCACGTGCTTTCGCCCGATGGTAAGGTCTTTTTCGCCCGAGACTTGAGCGAAAGGGGCGGACTCTATCCCATTGCAGGGGGAGATTCCCGGACCATTCCCGGCTGGCAGCCTGAAGATATCTGGATTACGTGGTCGACGGATGGGCGGTCAGCCTACGTTTATCACGACGAAAAAAACTCAGCGCCGGTCTACCGGCTCGATCTCAGCACAGGGAAGCGGGAACTTGTGGCGACGCTCGCCCCCAGCGACTCTGCCGGAGTGACGGCGATTATCAACGTCCGCATGACGGCTGACGGCAAGACTTACGCTTATTCTTTCGAGCGAGAGCTGTCAGACCTGTTTCTGGTCGAGGGAGTGCGCTGAGGCCATCTGTAGAGAGGGGCTTCCGATGCATGAGGATTGTCGCGCCGACTCTGCGCCCGCTACGCAAATCGGTCGATCAGCCCCAGCCCAAAGTCTTCATCAGGTCGTTGTAGATGACCATCACGGCGAACAGCACTAGAAAAACGAATGCCGCCTGGTAGACGCGTTCCTTGATGCGCAGGCTGACGTCGCGCCGCATGATCCCTTCGATCAAGAGAAACAGGATGACGCCGCCGTCGAGGATGGGGATAGGCAGCAGGTTAATGATGCCAAGGTTCAGGCTGATGCCTGCCGTTAGCTCTAGCAGCGGCGTCCAGCCCTTTTGCTGCGCGGCATAGCCGGCGTCTTGAGCGATGCCGATTGGGCCGGAGACAGCGCGCAGAGACACCTTCCGCTGCACAATCTTCTTTGCCAGTTCAAGAATGAGCAGCGAGTATTTCTTGTTTTGCTCCAGCGAAAGACTCAGCGCCTCGGCGAATGGCAACGTGGTCACCTTCGTCTCGCTTTTGGCGACGAATCCCAAACGATATCGTTGCTCCTTGGGATCTTCCGTTTTCCCTAGTACAGGCTTCAGATCCTTGAGGGTCAGTTCCTGGCCACCCCGAATCACCGTGAGCTCGACCGGGTTTTCTTTGGACACCTGCAACCGCTCGATCATGGTTTCGATGGAAGCTAGCGGCTTACCATCCAATTTTTCAATTTTGTCATCTTCCTTCAGCCCGCCCGTGGCAGCGGGCGAGTTGGCCTCAATCTGGCCAACAATGACGGGATCCTCTGGAAACCATCCTGCGGAACCTACCTCAGACGAAGTGACGGCCTGAGGGACGATCGTTTTCTGGAAGGTCTGATCTCCGCGCTGGACGGAAATGGTCAAAGGCTGATTGGGACTGAGCCACACGCGCGGCTGCAATTGTTCCCATGTCGGATTCTCAATACCTTCAACTTTCACGATCCGGTCGCCCGGTTGCAGGCCAGCCTTATCCGCGGGTGAGTCGTGCTTGACTCCCTGGATTACTGCCTGCTTATCGAGAAAAACCGGGTACTCGTAATGCACCATGTAAACCGCGGTCAGCAGGAAGATGGCCAGCAGAATATTCATCGAGGGGCCCGCAATCGCGATCAGAAAGCGGTGCCAGCGCGAGTGCGACATGAATTCGGCGGGGTCGCCGGTGCGCTCGTCCATGGGATTCTCGCCGCTCATCTTCACGTAGCCGCCCAGGGGAATCGCGCTGATGCGGTAATCGGTGTCTCCCTTGCGGAAGCCCAGCAGGCGTTTGCCGAAGCCAATGGAGAAAACTTCAACCCGCACCCCCAGCAGCTTGGCCACGGCATAGTGGCCGAACTCGTGGATCAGGATCATGAAGCCCAGGACGACAGCGACGGCGGCGATGGCGATCAAGAAGTCAGACATATTAGAAATACGTAAACAGCTCCTTCGTTAGATTCGGCTACTAGACCACAGACGTTGCTCGCGGCTGCGCGTTTTTTTTATGGATTCCCAAAACCAGCTGTTGAGCATATCGGCGGGCCTCGGTGTCGGCTTCAAGCACGTGAGCAATCGACTGCAGCATCCCAGAGTTAGATGCTGAAACCGTGTCTTCGATGATCTTTGGAATCTCATCGAAGGTAATGCTACCTTCGAGGAACGCCGCTACTGCGACTTCATCGGCCGCGTTCAGCGCGACCGTTTTCGCCCCGCCGGCCTCGGCCGCTTCGTAAGCCAGCCGCAGACAAGGGAATTTTTTCATGTCTGGAGGGCAGAAGTCCAGATGCCGCAAGTCACCCACCGGGAAGCGCATATCCGATTGAATTCGCTCGGGATAGGTCAAAGCGTACAGGATCGGCAGGCGCATGTCAGTCACCGAAAACTGAGCAAGTATGCTGCCATCGATAAACTCAACCATGGAGTGGATCGTCGACTGTGGATGGACAATCACTTCCACTTTCGCGGGAGCAATGTGAAACAATCTGCATGCTTCGATCACCTCAAAACCTTTATTCATCAGCGTCGCTGAGTCGATGGTGATGCGCTTGCCCATCTTCCATGTGGGATGATTGAGGGCCTGCACGACCGTGATGGAGTTGAACTCCGAGAGCGGTGTATGCAGAAATGGACCGCCGGAGGCGGTCAGCCAGATGCGTTCCACTTCCTCCATCCGTCCGCCGCGCAGGCATTGGTGCACCGCATTGTGCTCGCTGTCGATCGGCAGCAGCGGCTTGCCCTGGCGGCGCGCCTCAGCTGTAATCAATTCGCCCGCCGCGACCAGACATTCCTTATTGGCCACGCCAACCGTCTTTCCAGCTTTCACCGCTTCGTATGTGGCCTCAAGCCCGGCTACGCCCACGATGGCGCTTACCACGAAGTCGGCGTCTTTATGGGTTGCGACCTTCACCGTGCCGGCCGGTCCATGCATAACCTCGATATCGTTCAGCCCGGCCTGCTTCAGACGCGCACGTAGCACATCGGCGTCATTCTCTGCCGCGATCGACAGCACGCGGGGCCGCCAATGCCGCGCCTGCTCGAACGCCGCATCCAGATTGCTGCCCGCTGCCAGCGCGACGATCTGAAAGCGCTCGGGATAGCTCTCGGCCACACTCAGCGTGCTGCGGCCGATCGAGCCGGTCGATCCCAGGATGGCGATACGTCTCATGCTAAGTAGACTCGTGGAGCCGAGCTTCCATTTTACGCGCTACCACGGCCGCGCGGGTGGGAAGACTGCTGCCGCGTAGTACCAGAGTATGGGAGCGGCAAAGAGCAGGGCATCAATGCGGTCAAGCATTCCCCCGTGGCCGGGAAGAATGCTGCCTGAGTCCTTCACTCCAGCGCCGCGTTTGATCAGCGATTCCACCAGATCGCCAAGTTGAGCGGCGATGTTCAGCGCGGTGGTCAGCAGGATGATGGGCCACAGCTCGGGCTTCTCGAGTCCGAACAGGCCGTCGCGACGCTCGATCAGCTCCAAGCGCAGGAGGAACGAACTGATCGGAAGGGCGTAGGTGAAGAGCAGGCTTCCAACCACCAGGCTCGCGGCCAGCGAAGCCGCTGCGCCCTCCCAGGTTTTCTTTGGGCTGATGCGCGGCGCCATCAGGTGCCGTCCCACGGAGCGCCCGACGAAATACGCGAAAATGTCTCCCGCCCAAACCACCAATAGCAGGTAGAGCAGCCAGAACGCTCCCGCCCACTGTTGGCGAAGCTGCACCAGCATGGCCATGGGCACGGCAATATATACGGAGGCGAACGCCGAGGCTGCTGCCGCAGGATACGCGCTGCTCATCTGGGACCGGCGCATGGCGATGGTCAGAAAAATGAAAGGAGCAATCGCGCAGGCAAACCCCAGGCCGAGAACGAATTTTAGTGCGGAGACTTGCGGTGTTTCCCCGACCGCGCTCGCCGCCAGCGCTAGAAATAACAGCCCCACAAAGATATTGGTTGGCAGGCGCAGCGGTTGCACGCCATAAGATTCCGTCAGCTTTAGGAATTCCTGCACCGTGACCAGCGCCACCGCTGCCGCGAAGACGGCCAGGACCGGCACCGGCGCGCGCAGCACCAGCAGCATCACAATCGGAATCAGGACGACTGCGGTAGCGATGCGCTTCAGCAAGGCAGCTTCGATCTTACACAATCTTTGTCATTCCGAACCGGGCGGAAGGCGCGGTGAGGAACCTGTTGTTGCACTCTCCACGTAAGCTGAGAACTTACTTGTGCGTCTTAACCGGCTGGGGTTCGGCATGCGTCTCGCCGTGATTCAGGCCACCGTAGCGCCGCTCCCGCTTCTGGTACTCGGCAACGGCTTCGAGCAAATGTACGCCGCGAAAATCCGGCCACAACGTGGGCGTCACATAGATCTCGGCATACGCCAACTGCCAAAGCAAAAAATTGCTCAGGCGCATCTCGCCCGAGGTGCGCACAACGAGGTCAGGATCGGGCAAATTCCGCGTGTAAAGATGTTCGCCGACCATGTTTTCGTCGATGCGCAAGTGCTCAATGCCGCCGTTCTGCGCCGCCGCGTTGATCATCGACTGGAACGCGTCCACCAGCTCGCTGCGCGCGCTGTAGTTCAGCGCCAGCGTGAGCACAGTCCCACTATTGTGCGCGGTACTCGTACGCGCCCACTCCATGCGCTCCTGCACATCGTCGGGCAGTTGCTGTTGCCGCCCAATATATTCCAGGCGGACATTGTTCTCATTCAGCGTGGGCACTTCCGCCTTCAGGTAGCGGCTGAGCAGACCCATCAGAAAGTCGACTTCGCTCTTGGGACGCTTCTTCCAGTTCTCTTCCGAGAAAGCATAAAGCGTCAGCGCTCCGATGCCGATGCGCGCAGCCGTCTCCACGGTCGAGCGCACTGCCGTGACCCCGGCGCGGTGTCCGGCCACACGCGGCATGTGGCGCCGTTTCGCCCAGCGCCCGTTGCCGTCCATGATGATCGCGATGTGTTTCGGGAGCCGCTCTGGATCGAATTGTCGGTAAATTTCGGCTTCCTTGCGATCCAGCCCGGCGGGAACCTTGTGCTGCAAAGTGATCCCTTTCGCACTGAGGCTAACACGGGCAGGAATGGGGTTGCAATGACGGGATCAGATCCGGCACCGTCCTAAATCATGGGATGCGGCATTTAACACGTCACCCCAGTTCCGTCGGCACCAGTAGCGCCAGAGACGCGGCTAGCCACTTGATGTGAAGAGGCAACTATTATGTTCGTTTTAGTTGCTATAACGTTGTATCATGAACCAATGCTGAACGTTCTTGAAGTCGTTGAAGAACTGAAAGGAAGGCTGGCCCACGATGTGGCGGTCGTTGAGAGTTCGAGACGAGAACTTCGCGGTCTGAAAGAGGTCGCACATAGGATTATCGATTTGGAAATGCAAGCAGATGAGGCGAGGACGAGGATTTCCAGAATCATTCGAATGCTGGGCGAGAAGCAGGCCCGAGCCATCTTGGGCAAGAACCCCGCTTTCGAATCCGACTACCGGAACTTGCGAAAAGAGAGCAAATACAGCCGCAGTGAGACAATCTCGCTGCGCGCCTTTATGGAGGAGTATTTGCGCGTCGTGAAAGAAGCTAAGGTTGCAGACATTGTCGCATTCCTGCAAGCGATTGGCGTTGGCTATGCGAAGCGGCAAACGGTAGAGGCCGCAATCAAACGCAACCCGCACGATCTAAAGGTTACTAGGCGCAAGGGCCAGAAATTTGTGAGTTTGGTTTCCGAACGGGGCTGAGGGCTCCTAGGAGGCAGAAAAGGCAAACGATGCCACGTTGCTGGAAACCGCCGAAGGAGGATCGAAAGACGCGGAAGCCGTTCGCCGCGAGCGAGAATTCCAGCAGGATCTGGCCGACATTCTGGAGTACGGGACTGAGGAAGACTTTGTCGCAATGTTGAAAATACGCAAGCCGGATATTGGGCAGGAGGAATTGCGGATGCTGATTATGCAGTTTCGCGTTTACGTCCGCGAGAAGCGCGGACTTTATTAGCGAGTTGATGGACCTTCTCGTCCGCCTGACGAAACTCGTCTTCCGACATGCGTTCCCTCGCCTCGGCCCGAATGCGAGTGACAGATTCGATCAGCGTATTCAACGCAGGCTTCGATTTGGGAGCGACTTTGGCCATGACAACCTAAGTATAGTTTACCCCAGCCAGCAGAAGCTCACCGACGTTCCTAAAGTCATACTCCCTTAGATTACCGATGGTCTCCGGCAATCGCGGGCGAGGGCGCCCCGCGCCACATAAGCTACTTCGCTTCCTCCGGCATGATCTTCAGTTCCAGCTTTTCCGTGTGCCGCAGCACAGTGAGCGAGCAGACCGCGCCCGCGGGGATGTCCGCTAGCACGCGGTGCAGGTCGTCCGCACCCGCGACCGCATGGCCTTCCAGCGCAACGATGACATCACCATCCCGCAGCCCAGCCCGCTTCGCCGGACTATTTTCTTCGACCGACAGAGCCAGCGCACCAGACTCTTTCGCCAGATCATAGAAGCGCACCACGCGGCGATGCACCGGCACCGTCTGCGCCGAGACTCCGATGAAGCTGCGGCGAATGCGGCCGTCGCGCAGCAGGCGGCTGGCCACGAATTTCGCTGTATTAATGCCGATGGCAAAACAAATTCCCCGCGCCGGCAGGATGGTCGCCGTATTCACTCCCACTACGCGCCCCGCGGAATCCACCAGTGGTCCGCCAGAGTTGCCCGGGTTCAGCGCGGCGTCGGTCTGGATCACGTCGTCGATCAGCCTTCCGGAATACGACCGCAGCGAACGTCCCAGCGCGCTCACCACGCCCGCCGTCACCGTCGATTGAAAACCGTAAGGGCTGCCGAGGGCGATCACAAGTTGTCCCACGCGAAGTTGTTGCGAATCGCCGAGTGCAGCGGCGGCCAAGCCGGGTTCGTCCACACGTATCACTGCGAGATCGCTTGCCGGATCGTCCCCGATCGCGGTCGCAGGCATGCGGCGACCGTCAGACAAAGTTACATCGATGCGGCTGGCATCATGCACAACGTGGCTGTTGGTGAGAATCAGGCCGTCGGGAGTGAATACGAAGCCGGAGCCTGCGCCCCGCCGTTCGCGCGGTTCGCCAGAGCGGGTGCGGCCGGTAGCCTGATGCACTTCCTGATGCACTTCAATGTTCACCACCGACGGACTGACGCGCTCCACCGCGCTCGTGACCGCGCGCGAGTAAGCATCAAGCAGGGAATCGTCGGCAGCAGCGGAACCCGTGGCCGGCACCGGCTCTCGCGAAGATTCTGTCCATCCACTCACTTGAGATTGATGCACCGGCGCAGGGTGGGCTAGCGAAGCAGAAAAAACATTCCCAACATCTTCCAAGCTCATGCCAGATAGATGTTGGTCAATCTATTTCGGATTCACAACGCCGAGACAACGAAAAAAGCCGGGACCAAGACCGGTCCCGGCGTTGAGTTGGCTGGTCGCCCGGATAAACTTTGTAGCTTACGCGGTCCTTCGCGGCCGCACCGTCAGGTCCCGCACCTGGGTCAGGATGCTCGACATCTGCATCCCGTTCAGTTGCGAAACAAACGGCAGAATCTCCGCGATGAACTGATCTTTCATCAGTTCGCTGATTTCGTCCTGACGGTTCTTTTCTCCGCCACTGAGCAGTTCCGGCACGGTCACCTCCAAGGCTCGCGCCAGCCGTTCC
>Ga0182024_10000825_pt1 | contig 80989 bp, 80 predicted proteins | sample P32metaG_FD_120480 | JGI IMG/M metagenome (GOLD analysis project Ga0182024, IMG submission 120480) | Permafrost microbial communities from Stordalen Mire, Sweden - P3-2 metaG (Illumina Assembly) | ecosystem: Environmental > Terrestrial > Soil > Wetlands > Permafrost | place: Sweden: Stordalen...
GCGGCCGGGTACATGGAGGATCACCCGACCGAGCAGTACTACCGAGACGCTCGTCAACTCACCATCGTGGAAGGGACCAGTCAGATCCAACTCGGTCTCATCGCGCGAGGTGTGCTCGGTCACGATCTGTGGTGGGACTAGTCACGATCGCCAAGGCGAGCTCACGTACACTGACGCTGTGAGTGGACCACTGACGGGACTGAAGGTCCTCGAGTTAGCCGGTATCGGCGCGAGTCCCTACGCCTGTATGTTGCTCGCGGACCTCGGCGCCGACGTGCTGCGTCTCGAACGAGGCGATCCTGACGCGGACGCCACGACAACGTGGGACGTCCTCAATCGGTCGCGTCACTCCGTGGCGCTCGACCTAAAGAGTGACGCGGGACGCGAGCTCGTCCTCGATCTCTGCGAACAGGCCGACGTCCTCATCGAGGGCTTTCGCCCGGGCGTGACGGAACGACTCGGTCTCGGGCCTGACGACGTCTGGCAACGCAACAAACGTCTGGTGTACGGGCGCATGACCGGTTACGGACAAGAAGGGGCGTTAGCGGCGCGTGCTGGCCACGACATCAACTACGTGGCGATTTCGGGCGCGTTATGGCCCCTCGGACGAGTAGGTGAGCGACCGGTGCCGGCCCTCAACCTCGTGGGCGACTTTGGCGGTGGCGCGCTGTTCTTGGTGTTTGGTGTGCTCGCGGCGGTGTTCTGCGCTCAACAAAGCGGCGAGGGCCAGGTCGTCGACGCGTCGATGGTCGACGGGACCGCTTCGATGATGGCCATGACGCACTCCTTTTTGAACGCCGGATACTGGACGGAAGAGCGCGGCGTCAACATCCTCGATAGCGGCGCGCACTTCTACGAGGTGTACGAGACTAGTGACGGTCGATTCGTCGCGGTGGGTGCGATTGAATCCAAGTTCTACGACGAACTCCTGCTCGGGCTCGGTCTCAGCGCTGACGATCTGCCCCCGCAGATGGACCGGACGAAGTGGCCCGAGATGAAAGAGCGCTTCGCGCAACTCTTTCGAACGAAGACCCGCGACGACTGGACCGAGATCTTCGCTGACGCGGACGCCTGCGTGACGCCCGTTCTCTCACCTTCGGAGGCGGCGCGCCACCCGTACAACACGTCTCGAGGGGTCTTTACCAACGAAGGGGCGACGCAGCCGAATCCGGCCCCGCGGTTCTCCAAGACGCCAGGAATCGTGAGTTCACCACCGCGAAAGCCGGGTTCGGGCACTCGACAAGGACTATTGGCGTGGGGCGTGAACGAAGAACGACTCGCGGCGCTGCGTGCCGAGGGTGCCTTTGGCTAGATGTTGACCACCGGGCAGGTCAACGTGCGCGTGATACCGGGCACTTTTTGAATCGCTCCCACGATGAACTTGCCGAGGTCGTCCACACTCTCGGCTTCACAACGAACGATCACGTCGTAGGGGCCGGTCACTTCGAAGGACTCGAGGACGCCGGGCACGGCACGGGTGGCTAGAACCACCTTTTCGCTTGAGCCAATTTCGGACTGAATCAAGATGTACGCCTGGACCGCCATGGGAGACCTTTCGTTTTGAGTCCTCCCATATTGCCCGTTTTTCAATTGTTTCGCTAATCGTCGCGAAAGCGCTTGCCGACGTGCCACTGGTGGCAGTAGTCGCAGCGGTACGCGTTGAGGTCGGCGCCGTTCAGTGTCCACGCCAGTTGCGCGGCACTCTGGGCTTCGCGCTCGGTGCGATAGGGGTTCTTGGGCGTGCCTTCACGTGTGAAGTGCGACGCGACGCGACCCAGTGGGCGTGTGGAGGGTAACGGGCGGCGACGTCGCTTCATGGCATACAGACACTACGTGTTCTGACTAAATTGTTCGACGTGAGTGTTCAGTTGGAGACCGAAGTTGTCGTCGAATCGACGACGCGTCTCGACGACGGCGACCACGAGCGATTTACGCACTTGGTGCTGGAGGGCTACACCCCAAAGGACGGTGATTTCGTGGCGCTGGAGAACTCCGTGGTCGAGGGCATGGTGAACTCAACGCCCGTACGCGCCCTGTGCGGAAAGGTCTGGGTTCCCGGTCGGGACCCGAAGAAATACCCGCTCTGTCCGACGTGCAAGGACATCGCGAAGTCGCTGGGTTGGTCAGTACCGGACGCGTGAGCGGAGGAGCTCTCGAGCCCCTTCACTAGAGTCAAAGGCACTATGGCTCGCGCACTCGCACTCCGTCACCACTACGAAGACCGTCCGGGACTCGTAGGCGAGGCCTTTGAAGCGCGGGGCTACGAGGTCGATCTCGTCATGATGGACGAAAACAGCACGACGCCGTCACTCGACGGTTACGACGTGATGTTCATTCTCGGATCGAAGTGCGCCGTGTACGACCAAGAGGTCGAGGCGGCGTGGTTTCACCGAGAGCTGGCCCTCATTGGCGACGCCGAGAAGCGCTCGCTACCCATTCTGGGCATCTGTTTCGGCGCCCAGGCACTTTGTCGCTACTACGGGGGCGACGTACGTCGAGCACCAGACGGCGAAATCGGCTGGTTCGAGATTGACGTCGTGGCCGACGTCGAGCTTCCACGAGGACCGTGGTTCGAATTTCACTTCGATCACTGCACTTTGCCGGCCTCGGCTGAGCTCTGGGCGACCTCGCCGCGCGCGGTGCAGGCCTTTGCCATTGGACAGAACGTGGGCGTTCAGTTCCATCCCGAGATCGACGAAGAGCAATTAAAAGAGTGGTTGGCCTCCGACGAGGAGGACACGAGAAACCTCGGGCTCGACCTCGAGGCGTTGTTGAGCGAGACGGCACGAGAGACGCCGGCGGCGCGTGCACGAGCGCAGGAACTTGTCGATTTGTTCTTACGTCGTGTGGGCTAGGTCACGACCGTGAGCGAGCGCTCGTCCGACGAGACAATGACGGTGAGGATTGACCGTCCGGCCACTGGTGGCGGCGTGGGACGCGCCGACGACGGGCGTGTCATCTTCGTACGTCATTCATTGCCGGGTGAACTTGTTCGAGTTGACGTGAGCGAGACGACGTCGAGCTTCTACCGTGGTGACGCCATCGAGGTGCTCGATCCGAGCCCCGATCGCGTCAAGGCACCGTGTCCCTACGCGCATCCGGGAGGGTGCGGTGGCTGTGATCTGCAGCACGCCTCTTCGAGCGCGCAACGATCGTGGAAGGCCTCGCTGGTTTCCGAACATCTCAAACGAATAGCGGGACTTGAGATCGACGTCGAGGTGACCCCGGCGCCCGGTGAGGTGAAGGGTTCGAGGACGAGACTTCGCTGCGCGGTCGATGAAGAAGGTCGGTTGAGCCTGCGTGCTGCCCGGTCGCACGACCTCGTCGCCATCGACGCGTGTTGGATTGCTAACGACGCGTTCGAAGCGGCGCTGCAATCTACGTGGCGCGGTATCAGCGAGGTCGAACTACGAGCCATTGGCAACGGCGAGCCCTTCGCCGTGGCTCGGCGCGAGAGTGAGCGTGGTACCAACTACGAGCTACGTTCGCTCACCGGCGCGCCGCTCGAGCCCTCGACGCACTCTCGCGTCGCGGTACGCGATCACGTGTTCTCGGTAGGTCCGCTCTCGTTCTGGCAGTCGCATCGTGACGCACCGAGCGTGCTCCTTGATTCGGTGCTGGAGTTCGCGAACGTCGCCGCGGGTGATGACGTGGTCGATCTCTTCAGTGGTGTCGGGCTCTTCGCGGTTCCTCTGGCGAAGTTGGTGGGACCGGGTGGCCGCGTGACCGCGGTCGAGTCGTCACCGTTCGCCGTTCGTGACGCGCGCACGAACGCCACGGGCCTCAAGCAGTTGAAAGTTCGTGAGTGGTCGGTCACGCCGCGATCGGTGAACGACACCGTGCGCGAAGGATCCATCGTCGTGTTGGACCCGCCCCGACACGGGCTCGCCAAGGGCGTTGCCGAGAGCCTGATTCGTCGTCGACCCGAGCGATTGGTCTACGTCTCGTGCGACCCGGCGACCTTCGCCCGCGACCTTAGGATTTTCTTAGGTAACGGATTTTCCCTGGAACAATTGCGAATCTTCGACCTCTTCCCGATGACTGAGCACGTTGAGCTTGTCGCGAGCCTTGACAGCCCCTCGTAAAGGGTGGATAGTAAAAGCCAGGACGAAAGTCTCGTTACCCGCTGAGGGGGTTGAGAATGTCGATCAAGTTGGATCACCACCACCGCGTTACCGCCCAGAAGCTGTTTTGCCACCCACTGAATCACAACATTCAGTGGCACGACGTGTGTTCATTGCTCGCACGTTTCGGTGAGGTCCACGAGACCCATCGTGGCAATTGGGCCATATCGGTGGAAGGCGAAACTGTCTCCTTCGGATCAACGCGCACGCGCGAGTTGACCGAGGACCAAGTGGTGCGAGTTCGAAACTTTCTTCGATCATTCGGTCTCACAAAAGAGAAGTTGACCGCGGCGTAACTTTCTGACCAGTACGGTTAAGAGTCGTGACGAAGCGACTCCTTGTGCTGATTCCTCCGTCGCTGGGTAAGTCCCTGGGCGGTCGTCGCCGGAGCAAAGCGGGCGTCTTTGACGTGGTTCTCGACGAGCCACGTCGCCAAGTACTCATTGCTCTGGGTGATTTCGTCGCCCGCGCAACGCCCCGTGAACTTGAGGTGACCTTCAACGCGCGAGGCCAACTGCTCGAGCGCGCCGTTGAGGCGACCAACGAAGTGGTGTTGAATCGCGCACTACTGGCTCCGGCGTGGCGACGCTACGAAGGCATTGTCTGGAGTCATCTCGATCCAGTTTCGCTTTCACCGGCACTGCGACGACGAGTACTGGTTCCTTCGGGTCTCTACGGGCTTCTCTCGAGTGAAGATCCCATCGCCGACTACCGACTCAGGATGAACGTACGACTAAAGCCGTTGCCCTCACTCGCTCAGTTCTGGCGACCGATCGTGACGCCGCTGCTACTCAATCGAGCGAAGAACACGACCGTCGTCAACTTCTTGCCCCAAGAACACGCGGCGAGCATTGATTTCAACTCGCTCGCCGAGAACGGCCATGTGGTCAATGTCCACTTTGTCGCGAACGACGAGAAGCGCGCGGTAGGTCACGACGCGAAGGCCATCAAGGGCGTGCTCGCTCGACACGTCTTGACCGACGGACTTGAGACCATCGAATCAGTCCAATGGCGGGGTTGGCGCGTGCGCCGAGAGGGGAGCGACGTGTACGTCACCGCTCCTCAATGAGAGTAACGACACGCAAGAGACGTCTCGGCCGTGCACGTAGAATTTCTTCATGGATCAGCGCGTCATCGTCATTGAACAGAGGCTTCGTTCGGGTGGCCTCGTGCTAGCGATAGCCGGGGTGATGGCGATCTTTTTCATCGTCGCTATCTTCCTGTCTGGGACCGTGAACAAAGGCCTCATACCCACGACGTCGCTCGTCGTGTTAGTCGTGGTGTTCGTCGGACTCAGTGCCGCGCTACTCCTGTTCAACCGCATCATCGTGCGCGTCGTCGATACTCCTAAAGGGCGATCCCTCGAAATCGTGTACGGTCCCGGTGGCCTCGTCCGACAAGTATTTAGTTCGGAAAACTTAGTGTCCGCCGTCGCGCGAAACCTCTCGTTCATGCAGATGGGTGGTTACGGCTACCGCGGTAGCGTGAAGATTCTCCGTCGAGCCGCGCTAGTAACGCGACAAGGGGACGCGCTCGAAGTTCAGCTTGCAGGGAAACGGCGGTTCATCGTGACCGTTGACCAACCCGCCGACTTCGTGACAGCGTTGGACCTTCCCACGGCCCAGTAGCTCTCGGTCTTAGAGGCGTACAGTTGCACCGGCCCGTGAAGAGGTGTTGAGCAGTACAGTGTCGCTATGGCACTTGAAGGTGAGTACGAACCGAGCGCTTGGCAGTGGGTGAGGGAGCAGGTCGCGGAGTACGAGGCGAGCGGCGGTGAGCGCGCGAACACACTTCAAGACTCCGGTCTTCCCGTCATCATCGTCACGACCCGAGGGAACAAGAGTCGCAAGATCCGCAAATTCGCGCTCATGCGCGTCGAGCACGACGGCGAGTACGCGTTGGTCGCCTCGCAAGGCGGGGCCCCGACGAATCCTTCGTGGTATTTCAACTTGATCGATGACCCGTCGGCCCTCGTCATCCAAGACGGAGCGACACCGGTCGATTTCACCGCTCGTGTGGTCGAAGAGGACGAACGCGCGCTGTGGTGGGAGAGGGCCGTCGCCGCCTACCCTCCCTACGCCGAGTATCAAACGAAAACGAGTCGAACAATTCCCGTATTCGTTGCTACGCGGACTTCTTCTTAACGACGTTCTCGTCGCTCCACCCTCGTTGCCGAGACAGTCCCGCCGTCCGTGGCGTCCGCAGATCGTCGCTCGGAGTCGTTGCAACCATTCAATGAAAGGTTTTAGATATGAACACTGACGCACTGCCCGCCGCCGCAGCCGGCTCCTGGATGTTGGGTGACCTCACGGTGAACCGCATCGGTTTCGGTGCGATGCGCCTCGCGAGCAAGGCACCATTTTCGGGCGGCGCCTCAAACGATCGCGACCAGTCGATCGCCGTGCTTCGTCGCGCGGTCGAGCTTGGCGTCAATCACGTTGACACCGCCGCCTTCTACTTCACTCCGTTGCGATCGTCGAACGAACTGATAGGTCGAGCGCTCGCGCCCTACCCGGAAGATCTGGTCATCACGACCAAGGTCGGACCCGGGCGTGATCCGTGGGGCCAGTGGATGGCCCGGGCGACGCCTGAGCAGTTGCGTGGCCAAGTCGAAGAGAACATACGCCAACTGGGACTCGATCACCTCGACGTCGTAAATCTTCGCGTTCAGGATGCCGGTTCCATTGCCGAGCATTTTGGTGCGCTGTCCAACCTTCGTGAAGCCGGGCTCATTCGTCACCTTGGGGTGTCTGAAGTCACCATCGCGCAACTCGACGAAGCGCAGAGCATTGCACCGGTCGTTTGTGTCCAGAACCTTTACGGCATCGATCAACGCGGTGACAACGACGACGTACTGAGAATCTGTGGGGAACGAGGTATCGCCTTCGTACCCTTCTTCGCGATCTCCGGGACTAGTCATGCTTCCGGCGCCAGTGCGACCGAGCGCGAAGAATTGGTCGCCCTGGCGCGAGCTCGCGGTGTCACTCCGGCGCAGGTCCGTTTAGCGTGGACCCTGCAACGGGGATCAAACGTGTTGGCCATTCCGGGGACGAGCAATCCCGTACACCTCGAAGAGAATGTTGCCGCGGGCGCGTTACGGTTCTCTGAAGAAGAACTCGCAGTGTTGAACGGTCTCGACAAAGGTTCGAACTAAGCAGCGCTCGAGTTGGAGGACTTGCGTCACGCTGGCAACGACCGCCCTTCGCATCGGCCAAAGCCGCAGGTGACCCTCGGAGTGCGAGTCAGTGGCGCTTCGGTGGGGACTATCGGAAAATCGTCGAGACGGTTCACCGCCCGTAATGTCGAGGTCGAAATTTGCGACTCTAAGGAGGTGCTTGAAATTGATTCTGACATTGCGATCTGTGCATTGTTCGAAATCAAGAATCCAAATCGCGTAACGCTCATCGTCCCTAGAGGGTGTGGATTACCAACGAATCCCGTTCCCTCCGCACGTCATCTAAGGATGCGTCGATTTCGAGGCCGCCACCGACGCTTCCAGTAAGAACGGGTGCTGCGAGCGGCACGGGTTCTTCAAACACGTCGTGTAGCCAGAGTGTCCGCTCACTTCCCCAGTACCGCAGCATCGTCACGCCGCCGTTGGAAAGGTCGCTGATGAAGCCCTCTGAAGTCAGAAAACCGGCCCAACTGAGGTGTACTCCGTCAAAGTCAGCAGCCACGTCGCTCCAATTTGGAAGCACGTGAGAGCCAATCTCTGTTCTAACCGCGCGTTGGCTTGTAAAGGATCTCAAAAGTTTCGTATCGGAGTGATGTTGGTTTGGACCGGGTAGTTCCCATCCGCTGTGTGAACGCGTCGCGACTTTCGGATACGTCTCGACCAAGCAGGCCCAGTCGCTGGGTCGATCGATGGTCCACACGCGGGCGCTTGGTTGCACGGGGAGACGCCAGCGGGAGGTGGGTGCACCAGAGAAGTCCCACGCTGACAAGAGGGCATCGTGAACATTCGGGGGAGGGTCGGTGACGGTCCAAAGTCCACTCCACGTGAACTCGCCGTTTCCGTACACATTCGAATAGTTCGAGAAGCAGGTGGGAGGCGGAATCTGGTCGTTTCGATGAATCTCGTGCCACCACTGCTGCGCGTCAAGGTCAACGTCGTGACGAAGCAAAGATTCGAAACGCTTGGCAACTGCGTCAGCGATCTGGCAGCGTTGCGGTGCGTGCTCATACGAGTAGGGAAGAGTAAGAAGAGCTTCGCCACTCCAAGGGCCCGCCCCGCGTTCGGCGGATGTAACTGCCAGTTCGAGGAACGCTCCGAGCGATAACTCTTCCACCAACGCGGCCGCCCGCCGTACAGAGTCCGGGTCGCAGTCCTTTGGCCATCCGTACCACGGCGTGTCCTTCCGTTGGGTAACTTCCAATCGGGCCAAAAGAGTGACACCAGCAGGTGCAGCCATCAACTCTTCTGCAAAGTCCGAGGAAGGAAGGTCGGACATTTCGACAACCTACTAAATCGGTTTCCTACACGTTCTTAGAATGCAACAAGCCCGCACCAGAAGTGCGGGCTTGTTGGTAATCGTGGAGATGCAGGGATTCGGACCCTGGTGTTACAGCTTCTTGGTGAACCTTCTCCGAGCGCAGCTAACAGGAGGTTGTCGGGAGCGTCACTGTTGTCAGCGCCGGTGGCGTTCCTTAGTTAGCTGAATTGTCCCGACGAGATCACTAACGAACCTTGTTGGTAAGCCCTACTTTATGACGTCCGTTTACTAAACCGCAGGGCTGGGTCGAGGCGGACGTTGCTACCTAAGCAGCAAGCGCAAGCTGAGGCTTGGCGTTTGTTTATTTTTTCCGGCTCTTTAACGTGGCTCCGGAGACCACGGCTCGCTTCTTTCACCTCGACGTCTGTAGTCGAAGCCACTCATCCCCTCGTCAACTAGCAACCAAGGTGGTTGCCCTTCCAGTGTACCCTCCACCCCCTCAATGCGGCCCAAGCGACCAGTGCTTCAGAGGAGCAGGAGCGGCTGAAAGTCTCTAGCCGAATTTCTCGATATTTCGAGCGGCTCTCGCCATATCGCGCTCGGCGTCGCGTTTTGCAAGAGCTTGACGGCGGTCCTGCTGCTTGCGGCCCTTTGCCAGAGCGATTTCGACCTTGGCTCGGCCGTCTTTGAAATAGAGTTTCAGAGGCACGATCGCCAGCGACTGGGTGTTCACCTCGTGTTCCCATTTGACGATTTCTTTTCGGTGGGCGAGGAGTTTGCGCTTGCGGTCAGGGTCGTGACTGCCAAAACCCACGGCGTAGCGCCACGGTGGAATGTGCATCTGATAGATCCAAAGTTCATCGTTATCGACGCGGGCGTAACTCTCGGCAATCTGCGCCGTCCCCTCGCGGAGAGACTTCACTTCGGATCCCGTTAGCACCAGGCCACATTCGAGGGTGCCCAAGATCTCAAAATCGTGACGGGCGCGACGATTGGTGGCGACGACACGGTCGCTACCGGCTTCGTCACGCTTTTTCGCGCGTCGTTCTTGGATTTGCTTGGCTCTTGCCACATAGCAAGCGTAGTGAAGAGTGGACGGCGATTCGATAGCGGTTCACTAGGGTAACCACGTGCTTACTCTCAGCTCTGCCCAGCGAGACGCCATACTCGCGACCTGTATCCGTGCGCTTCCGAACGAAGGGTGCGGACTTCTTTTGGGTGCAGCCGACGGTGTCGTGCGAGAAGTTGTCCCGAGTAGGAACGTTGCCGATTCAGCCAAGGTGTACGAGATTGATCCCGGGGTTCTTCTTCGTGCCTATCGTCGGGCCGACGAAGAGGGCATTGACGTGCTGGGGGTGTTTCACTCTCACACCCACAGTGAGGCTTACCCGAGTCCGACAGACGTCCGTCAAGCGCCCGATCCCTCATGGCACTACGTGATCGTCTCCTTGCGCGACACGCCGGCGGAACTTCTCAGCTATCGAGTCGTCGACGAAGTTGTGTCGCCGGAACCTGTGAAGTTTCTTAACTGAGAGCGAGGGAGTCAATTTTCGGGCACGACGTCGTCGAAAGCGGATAATGTTGACTCAGCAGGTCAGGTATTGGCCTAGTGAGTCGAAAGAGGCGTTATGGCGGCTGTACTGCGAATCCCAACCGTGCTTCGTCCTGCCATGGGCGGAGAGAGCGTGATCGCCGTCGAAGGTTCCACCGTGGGCGAAGTGCTGCTCAAGCTCACCACCACCTATCCCGCCATCAAGGGTCAGCTCCTTAACGACGACGGGACCCTGCACCGTTTCCTCAACGTCTACGTAAATGACGACGACGTTCGCTACCTCGGTGGTGTCGAGGCGTCCATCGCTAACAACGACGAGATCACCCTTCTGCCCGCGGTTGCGGGCGGCGTTTGGTAGTGCCGCGCTACGAATCCGTACTCGACCTGATTGGCAACACGCCGGTGGTCGACGTCAGTGCGCTTTCACCAAAACCTAACGTCACTATCCTGGCCAAACTCGAGGGCCACAATCCGGCCGGATCGGTGAAGGACCGCGTCGCGTTGTCGCTGATCGAGTCGGCCGAGCGAGACGGTCGGCTCGTTCCCGGCGAACCCGATCAGACGCTCATCGAACCTTCCTCGGGTAACACCGGCATCGCCCTCGCCATGGTCTGTCGCCTGCGCGGCTACCACCTGAAGGTGGTCTTGCCAACGAACGTCTCACCCGAGCGACGACAGCTTCTGCTGGCTTTTGGTGCGGAGATCATCGACTCACCCGGCGGGGAAGGATCCAACGGCGCGGTGCGCCTCGCGCGGTCGCTTAGCGAAGCGAACCCCTCGTGGGTCTTTCTCTACCAGTACGCCAATCCGGCGAATCCCCTTATTCACTACACCACCACCGGACCCGAGATCTTGGCGGACGTGCCCGAGATCACACACTTCGTCGCCGGACTCGGCACGTCGGGCACGTTGATGGGCGTCGGACGTTACCTGAAGGAACACCGGCCCGAGACACAGATCTGGGCCGTCGAGCCCCCGAGTGGCGAAATGGTGGACGGACTACGCAGTCTCGACGACGGGTACGTCCCGCCGATCTTCACCGACAACGACGGCGAGCATCTCCTCGACAGAAAGGTCATCGTTCGTCCTCGCGAGTCCATCGAGTGGACACGTCGACTGACCGAAGTCGGACTCTTCGTCGGACTTTCTTCGGGTGCCGCGATGGCTGGCGCGGTGAAGTGCGCCTTGAGCATTGACGAGGCCGACTCGGCGACGATCGTCACGATCATCGCCGACGACGGGTGGAAGTACCTTTCCACCGGCGCGTGGAGCGACGACCTCGACGACGTGGTCGAGCGCGCCAAAGCCACCATCTACTTCTAGGCGGTCGGTAAGGGACGAATCTCTACTACCGTTATCACGCACTCATCGTGTGATCTAAGGAGAGATATGTCTGTACTTCGCGCCGACGGTCGCGCGTTCGACGAGGCCCGGCCCCTGTCGTTCGAGCGCGACTTCACTGAGATGGCCGCGGGGTCGGTCCTCGTGAGTTTCGGCCGCACTCGAGTGCTCTGCACGGCGTCGGTTGACTACGACGTGCCGCGCTGGCTGAAGGGTAAGGGTCGCGGTTGGGTGAGCGCCGAGTACTCGATGTTGCCCGGCTCCACGCCCGACCGCGCGAACCGCGAAGCGGCGAAGGGCAAGCAGTCGGGCCGGACCCAGGAGATCCAGCGACTGATCGGTCGCTCGCTTCGAAGTGTGACGCGTCTCGAGCTTCTGTCGGACGTGCAGATATTGGTGGACTGCGACGTCCTACAAGCCGACGGCGGCACGAGAACGGCGTCGATCTGTGGCGGCTACGTCGCGCTACACGACGCCATCACCCGCTTGGTCGCCGACGGCGTGTTCAAGGAACACGCGCTCAACGACTCCGTCGCCGCAGTGTCGGTGGGTATCGTGGGCGGCGTTCCCATGCTCGACCTTCCTTACGAGGAAGACGTCAGAGCCGATACCGACATGAACGTCGTGATGACCGGCTCGGGTCGCTTCGTCGAGGTACAGGGAACGGCAGAGCACGAAGCCTTCGATCGAGACGAACTCAATCAACTCCTCGACCTGGCCGAGCTTGGTATTGGCCGGATCCGGGACGCCCAACGGGACCTCCTCTTGACGCCGCCCGCTCCACGCTTGAAGTGACCACATTCGTTGTGGCGACGGCCAACGCGCACAAGGCCGACGAGATTCGTCGCGTACTTGAGGTCTTCGACGTCGAACTGCTCGCTCGACCCGCGGACGTGCCCGACGTCGACGAGACCGAAGACACGCTCGAAGGCAACGCTCTCGTGAAGGCGCGCGCCCTCACCAGCGCCACCGGCGAAGCAGCGATCGCCGACGACACGGGTCTCTACGTTGACGCCCTTGACGGACGTCCCGGTGTCTACAGCGCGCGCTACGCCGGAGAGCGTGCCTCGTACGAAGACAACGTACAGAAGATCCTTGGCGAACTCAACGGCGTCGACGAAGCGCGCCGTGGTGCGCGCTTTCGCTCAGTGATCGCCGTGACGTACCCGGACGGTGCGTCGTGGTGGGTAGAGGGCGTCTTGGAAGGGACGATCCTCGAGAGTCCGCGCGGCCACGGGGGCTTTGGCTACGACGCCGTCTTCGCGCCGTTGACGCTTAGCGGTACGTCGTTGGCCGAGTTGGCGCCCGAAGAGAAGGACGCGATCTCGCACCGGGGCAAGGCGCTTCGAGCCTTCGCCGAAAGACTCTCGAATTCATAGGTTGTTCGCGAAGTGTTCACCCGTAGGCTGGCGACGTGACCAATCGAGAGCTAGCCATGTTCCCCTTGGGGATGGTGATCTTTCCTCACCAGACGGTGGGTCTGTGCGTTTTCGAACCGCGTTATCACCAACTGCTCGCCGACGTGGAAGTCGAGCAGCACTTCGGAACCTGCTTGATCGAGCGAGGCTCCGACGTGGGCGGACAGGATCAGCGCACTTTCGTCGGGACGATCGTCGAGATACTTGGATCTCACCATCTGACCAACGGTCAGACGCTCATCGTCGTCGAAGGTATGGAGTGCTTCGAGGTCGGTGAGTGGTTGGTCGACGATCCTTACCCCCGGGCTCGCGTCGGGGAGCGGTGCTGCGACGACGTTCCCATCGAGCCCTCACTTCTTAAATCCACCGAGTCGGCCGTGCGCGCCCTACGAAACTTGCAGAGCGAGATATTCGCTGATCAATGCCTACAAAGTAACTGCGCCATGGACGAGGATCCAAAGATTCGAAGCTGGCAACTCTGCGCGCTCACGCCCATGTCGATTCTCGACCAGTTCAAGGTGTTGAGCCTGAGCAATCCGAATGACCGACTACGTCTGGTCGCCGAGATCTGCTGTGAGCGCTACGGCGACTATCAGCGAATGCTCGCGGTTGACGAGTTGCGCGCGCCGCTGACTTAGCGAAGTTCGAGCAGGTCGACGACGAAGATCAGCGTCTCGTTGGGTGCGATTACGCCGCCCGCGCCACGTTCGCCGTAACCGAGGTGCGACGGGATGACGAGTCGACGACGTCCGCCCACGCGCATGCCGACGACTCCTTGGTCCCAACCCTTGATCACGTGACCCGCACCCAGGGGAAAGTCGAAGGGCTCTCCACGATTCCACGAGGCGTCGAACTCTTCTCCGCTCGTTACGCCGACGCCCACGTAATGGACGACCGCGCTCTGACCGACCTTGGCCTCCTCGCCCTCGCCGACGACGATCTCTTCAATGAGGAGATCGTCGGGCGCGGGACCGAGGTGGGGTTCGACGAGTGGTTTTTCTGCCATGGCCGATGACTCTAGTGGCGACGAGCTCGTCCGGCGCCAACGACGCGAACGTTCTTCGCCTCACGGCCCTTAGGACCCTGCGCTTCTTCGAACGTGATCTTCTGGCCCTGACTGAGTGACTTGAAACCGTCGCCCACGATGCTCGAGAAGTGGATGAAGAGGTCGTCGCCCTTGTCGTCTTCTGCGAAACCGAAGCCTTTGGAGTCGTTGAAGAAACTCACGACCGCTTCATTTCCGCGTGGGCGTCCTGCGCTTTCGCCGCGTGCGGGCGCCGCGTCGCGGCGTTCAAAGTTTCGAACTGGTCGCGTCTCGGCTTCACTCGAACGGCGTTCGCGGCGATTGGCCGTGACGCGCTCGCGAGGTTCGCGTGGTTCGCGGCGTTCAAAGCTTCGTGGTGCGCGCTCGCGCTCACGTGGCGACGACTCGGCACGGCGCTTGGGGCCGCGATCGTCAAGGCGCTCGGCCGCGACGGCGTCGTCGACGGCGCCTAAGCGAATCGCGGGCGCGGTTTCGCGCGCCTCAATTGACGGGTTGATGCCGAGGGCGCGCTGGAGGCGCTTCACCTGGCCCATGACGTCTTCACCCACGAGCGAGATGACGGCACCGGTAGCACCGGCACGTCCGGTTCGACCCGAGCGGTGCAAGTAGTCCGTCGCCTGGGCCGGTGGGTCGTAGTGCACGACGACGGGCAGCAGGTCGATGTGAATTCCGCGCGCGGCGACGTCGGTGGCGACGAGCACTTGGATCTGTCCGCTCTTCACGCTGCGCAGTGCGCGCTCGCGCTGGGCCTGGGAGCGGTCTCCGTGCAGGGGCACGGCGGAGATCCCACGCTCGCCGAGTTGGCGGGCCAGGCGGTCAGCGCCGTGCTTGGTGCGGGTGAAGATGATGGCACGCTCGTAGGTTTCGATGATGTCGGCCGTGATGTCGGGACGACGGTCGCGCGGGACTTTCCAGAAGTAGTGGTCGACGTCGCTCGGAGCTTCGTCACCGACGACGTCGTGGATAGCCGCGTCGTGAGTGAACTCTCGCACCAATGACGAGACGTCCGGTCCCATCGTGGCGGAGAACAACATGACGTGACGCTCGGGTGAGGTCGCGGCCACGATGCGCCGCACCGCGGGCAGGAAGCCCATGTCGGCCATACGATCGGCTTCGTCGACGACGACGGTCATGACGTCACCGAGGTCGAGAGCGCGCTGTTCGAGCATGTCCTCGAGTCGCCCGGGGCACGCCACGACGACATCGACACCGAAGTTCAGTGCCTTGCGCGCGACGTTGTACGAGGTGCCGCCGTAGATGCAGATGACGCGGCGACCACGGTCGTCGGTGAGCTGGGCCATCTCTTTTTGTACTTGCGCGGCGAGTTCGCGCGTGGGCACGAGGACGAGCGCCACGGGCTTTCGGGGGCGGGCCTTGGTGAGACGCGCCAACAAAGGTAGAGCGAAGGCGAGAGTCTTACCCGAGCCCGTGATGGCCTTACCCACCACGTCACGTCCTTCCAGCGCGTCAGGTATCGACGCCTCTTGGATGGGGAAGGCCTCGGTGATGCCGCGGGCGCTCAAGCGCTCCACGAGGCGTGCGGGGACGCCGAGGTCGGCAAAGGACATGGACATAGAACTCCTACGAGTTGAGATGAGCCCAACTCGCAGAATTACGTCGAATCGGTCTCTATCGCGAGATGCGATGAAACAGCGTTTTCTATGTTAGCAGACGAGCCCGCGTATCGTGACGCACGTGGTTTTCGTGCGGGCGGAGGGACTCGAACCCACACTCCGAAGAACTGGTACCTAAAACCAGCGCGTCTGCCAATTCCGCCACGCCCGCGAGAGTCCCCACTCTAGGCGTCAGGAGAGGACGATTCGAGTCTCGCACGGTAGATTGGTCGCATGATTAACTCACGACTTGATGATGGCTTTGGCGTTAACGATCTCAACCAGCGTCTCTTGCGCGAGCGCATCGTCTTCTTGGGCTCTGAAGTGGTCCAGACGACCGCCAATCGAATCTGCGCTGAACTGCTGCTTCTAGAGGCCGAAGACCGCGACAAGGACATCAGCCTTTACATCAACTCACCCGGCGGTTCGGTGACCGACGGGCTGGCCATCTACGACACCATGCAGTACGTCAACTGCGACGTTCGCACCATCTGCATCGGCATGGCCGCGTCGATGGGTCAGTTCTTGCTCTGCGCCGGTGCGCCGGGCAAACGTTTCGCTCTTCCCTACAGTCGCATCTTGATGCACCAGCCCGCCATTGGAGGTATGCAGGGTCAGGCGTCGGACATCGCCATTCAGGCCGAACAGATCATTTACATGAAGAAGACCCTCGCGGAGCGCATTGCGTTTCACACCGGTCAGCCACTCGAGCGCATCGAGGCTGACTCGGACCGCGACCGTTGGTTCACCGCCCAAGAGGCAAAAGAGTACGGCTTCATCGACGCCGTCATCGAGCGTTCGGCCGTACGTCAAGAGGCCTAGTGAGTGACGCCCCTTTGGCGGACCCACGGCGCCGTTCACTCGAGGACACCCCGGTTCGTGTCGTCAGCGCGCGCGCCACACTGTGGGCCCGGCTCAAGAATCTCTGGTCTCGTCGCGAGCTGTTGCTGGGACTGATCTCGTCCGACATTCGTATCAAGTACAAGAACTCGTCGCTCGGCCTCTTTTGGTCAATGATCTCGCCCGCGTTCACGCTTGGCGTGTACTACCTGGTCTTCTCGGTTTTCTTGAAGAACGGGTATCCCAACTTCGTCATCTACCTGTTTTCGGGCCTCATCGTCTGGAACATGTTTCAAAACTCGATCAACACCGCGACCGGCGTCATTGTCGATCGCGCGGCGCTGGTGAAGAAAGTCTCCTTTCCGAGAGAGATCCTGGCCCTCTCCAATGTCGGCGCGTCGGTCGTGTACTTCGTCGTACAACTCTTGGTTCTGGTCATCTTCGTTGCTGGGGTGGGGCACGCGCCGGCGTGGAAGTTCATGGTCATTTTGCCGATTTCGTTTCTCTCGTTGTATCTCTTCACCTCGGCGCTCGCCGTGGTCATGTCCGCGATCAACGTCTACCTACGAGACATGAAACACCTGATGGAGGTGCTCTTACAGCTGTGGTTCTGGATGACCCCGATCGTCTACTCCTACGAGCACGCCATCGCGCCGCATCTCGTGCGCCGCGGCCTGTCGTTCTTGTACTTCTTGAATCCTGTGACCTTGATCGTCGTGACGTTCCAGCGGGTCTTTTACGTCAACACGATCGTTCACTCAACGGTGGCACCGTACCCGATCATCGACGTCCTGCCGACGTGGTCATTCGATAAGTTCCTCTACCTCAACGGCATCCTCCTCGCCATCGCGATACTGTCGTTCTTCGTCGCCGAGGCGATTTTCGGTCGTCTTGAGGGAAACTTCGAGTCGGAGCTGTAGTGACGAACGTGATCGACGTCCAGGGCGTCTCCAAACAGTTCAAGATTCACCACGAACGTCACCAGTCCTTGAAGGAACGTCTCTTGCATCCTCGTTCGGGGACAACGGAGGTCTTCAACGCTCTCTCGAACATCAACTTCACCGTGGGCCAGGGCGAGACCGTGGGGATCGTGGGACAAAACGGTTCGGGTAAGTCCACGCTTTTGAAGTGCATCTGTGGCGTCCTGAAGCCGACCACGGGCGAGATACGCCTTCGCGGGAGCCTCGCGGCGCTACTCGAACTTGGTGCCGGATTTCAAACCGAACTCTCCGGTCGCGACAACGTCTACCTCTACGGCGCGATGTTGGGCTTCTCCAAGAAGATGGTTGACGGGATCTTCGACGAGGTCGTCGCCTTCAGCGAAATCGAACAGTTCATCGACACGCAGGTGAAGTTCTACTCGAGTGGCATGTACGTCCGCCTCGCCTTCGCCGTCGCGGTGAACGTGGATCCGGACATCTTGGTGGTCGACGAGGTTCTCGCTGTTGGCGACGAGCGCTTCCAAGCCAAGTGCGTGGACCGCATCCAGCGATTCAAAGATGAGGGGCGAACGATCCTGCTCGTCACCCACAACGCCGACCAGGTTCGCGCGCTGTGCGATCGCGCGGTCGTTCTGCAATCCGGCGACATGATCGCCGACGGCCCGACGCATGAGTCACTGCGAATCTTTCGCGAACACCTGCTCGACGACGCCGTCGTACACGACAGCGCCCGACTCAGTGAGTCCATCAAGATCGAAGCCGTCTCGTCGCCCACGGGATCGTTCGGGGTCCGCAGTGGCTCGGCGTTACACCTCGACGTGAACGTCCACTCGACGTCTGCCTACAGTGGCAACTTCGTCATGGAACTCTTCACGCGAGGCGGTCTCCTCATCAGTCGCAATGACGCCCAGGGTTCGCCAATCAACCTGGTACCGGGCCACAACGTCGTCGGCATCGACCTCGCGCAACTACCGCTCCTCGACGGTCTGTACGACCTCAACGTGGGCATCGTCGACCATCGCGGCCACACGGTGATCGCGTGGAGCGAACAGGCTGCGACGATCCAAGTCACCTACGACGGTCGAGAGGCCGGCATCGTCGAGCTCGGCGCCACTATTCGCCAGCAGTAACGGCCGGGTCGGAGGCTTCTCCCTTGAAACGGGGGAAGTGTCGTAGAGCGCCGAGGGGTCCGAGTTTGCCCACGTCGTAGGGGTACGTCGCGCCGCGCAGGAGTCGCCGGTCGCCACGAGAGTTCCCGTAGGCGTAGATGACTGGTTCGACACCGGGGTGACGTTCCTCGAGCCACGCCGTGAGCCGGCGCATCTTTTCGGTGCCGCGACAGTTCTTGCCTAGGTAGCTCCCAGTGAGTTTTCCTCTGGCGTCGACGGCGAGGCGCGTGCCGAGTCCGTCGGCGACGCCGAGGTTTTCCGCGACGACGTCGACGTAGATCTGCGGTGACGCCGAGACGAGAATGACCTCGTGGCCTTGGCGAAGATGCCAGTGCAGTCGCGCAATGACGCGCTCGCGACCGTGCTCTTCGAAGTGACTGAGCGCGAAGATTCGCGATTGTGCCTTCACTTCTTCCGCGTCGAGGCCGAGCAGGAGCTTTCGAAAGAGTCGCTCCTTCGCGTGATCGGCCCAGGGACCACTTCTCACGGCCCCCACGACGAGGGGACCAAAAAGTCCGAGCGCGGCGAAATACGTCGCGCCACGACCACGTAGGAAACGCAGCCACTTAAAGACGCTGCCGCCGTCGCTCAGCGTGCCGTCGAGATCGAAGGCCGCCACGATCGGCGTTGGGGGATTCGTCATTGTCCTAGTTTCACAGGCGCCGCGACGGGGTTTAACGAATACTCTATAAAGCCGGTGGGATTTTGCGAGAATTAAAAATTGGCCGCTAAGGTGTGCAGGTGCCGTCGAGTGACTGGCACCTCGCACACAAGGAGTAATCATGGCAATTCGTTTGGGCGACGAGGCCCCCGACTTTACGGCGGAGACCACTGAAGGAACCCTGAACTTTCACGAGTACCTGGGTGACGGCTGGGGCATCCTCTTCTCGCATCCCAAGGACTTCACGCCGGTGTGCACCACGGAACTTGGCGGATTTGCCGCGCGCAAGGCCGACTTCGACAAGCGCAACACGAAGTTGATCGCCGTCTCGGTAGACAACGTCGAGTCGCACAATCGCTGGAAGAGCGACATCGACGAAGTGCAGGGCACCGCGTTGAACTTCCCCATCATCGGTGACGAGGACCACAAGGTCGCGGACCTCTACGACATGATTCACCCCAACGCGAACGACACCTTGACCGTGCGCAGCGTCTTCATCGTCGCACCGGACAAGAAGGTGAAGTTGACCCTGACCTACCCCGCGTCAGTGGGACGTAACGTTGACGAGATCGTGCGAGTGCTCGACTCACTGCAACTCTCGGCCAAGTTCCCCGTCTCCACGCCCGTCGACTGGAAGGACGGCGACGACGTCATCATCGCGCCGGCCGTCAGCGACGAAGACGCCAAGGAGAAGTTTCCCAAGGGCTTCCGCAAAGTAAAGGACTACCTGCGTTTCACTCCGCAGCCGAACAAATAAACTCTGACCATGTAGTTGACGTCGCTGCGGCCACCCTTGGGTGGCCGCAGCGACGTTTTCGCCCCTAACGACAGAGGAGTCGTCGTGTCCAACGACAGCACGTTTCAATTGGCCAGTAACAGAATCAATCGTTTGGGTTTCGGAGCGATGCGCATTACCGGCCCGGGAATCTGGGGCTATCCCTCCGATCGAATTGAGGCGTTGGCGGTGCTTCGTCGCGCCAGAGAACTCGGCATCGACTTCATCGACACGGCTGACTCGTACGGACCCTCCGTCTCAGAAGAGTTGATCTTCGAGGCGCTGCACCCCTACGGCGACGTGAAGATCGCCACCAAGGCCGGCTTGCTGCGAACCGGCCCCGACGTTTGGGTGCCCTGTGGCATTCCGGACTACTTGCGCCAGGAGTGCGAGCTTTCGCTTCGCCGGCTCGGACAAGAGTCACTCGACCTGTTTCAACTTCACCGAATCGATCCGAACGTTCCCGACGATGAGCAGTTTGGTCTCTTGAAGGATCTGCTCGACGAAGGAAAGGTGCAAGCGCTTGGTCTCTCGGAAGTCTCCATCGACGAGATTAAGGCGGCGCAAAAGGTCTTTCCCGTCGCCACCGTGCAGAACCTCTACAACCTCACCAATCGAAAGAGCGAGGACGTACTGAACTACTGCGAAGAGCAAGGAATCGGATTCATTCCTTGGTTTCCGGTGGCCTCGGGAGACTTGGCGCGCCCCGGTGGGCGCCTCGACGCGCTCGCGCACGAGAAGGGCGTAAGCGTCGCACAGTTTTCACTCGCGTGGCTCTTGAAGCGCTCGTCGGTGATGATCCCCATCCCCGGGACTTCTAAAGTCGCGCACTTGGAAGAGAACGTCGCGTCGCGAGACGTCGAACTCGATGACGAGACGTTCCGTACTCTCAGTGAGCTGACGAGTTAGCTCGCGTCGAGCGACGCTGCAATAAGCGACTCACGAAGCTCTCGTTTGAGCACCTTGCCTTGAGGGTTTCGCGGTAACGCCTTCGAGCGAAAGACGAGTTTGGTGGGCACTTCGAACTTCGCTAAACGTGCGGCGACGTGGCGTGAGATCTCCTCCGCCTCTATCACCCGACCGGGACGAAGGATGATGATCGCGGCCACCTCCTCACCGAGCGTCGGGTGCGGCACACCCACGACCGCGCAGTCGGCGACGTCGGGGTGGTCGAAGATCGCGCCTTCGACGATGACCGAATAGACGTTCTCACCACCGCGAATGATCATGTCCTTCGCGCGGTCGACGATGTAGACGAAGCCCTCGTCGTCGATGCGAGCGATGTCGCCGGTGTGCAGCCAACCGTTGGTGAACGCTTCGGCGGTGGCTTCGGGCTTGTTCCAGTAACCGCGTACGACGTTGGGGCCCTTGATCCAGAGTTCACCCAAGACGTCGGGACCACGGGGCAGGTCGGCGGTGGGTTCGTCGCCCTCGAAGCCTTCGGGCACGACCACAAGTTCGTTAACGGGGTACGCGGGTCCACAGCTGTTGGGTTTCGCGACGTAGTCGGGACCGGAGTTCCCGCACACGCCGGCTGACGTCTCGGTCAGCCCGTAGCCGTTGCTCGGCTGGCCTCCCGGAAAGGCCGCTCGTAGACGCGAGGCGAGGTCGGGCGGGGGCGGCGCGCCGCCGTAGGCGATGCTCTTCACGCTCGACGTGTCGAACGTAGCGAAGTTCGGATCGTCGATGATCTGCATGGCGATCGTGGGCACGCCGCCAATTGCGTTGATGCGCTCGGACTGAATGACTTGAAGCGCCCGCTTCGAGTCGAAGTGATGCATCATCACGATCTTGTTTCCCGCCGCCGCGGCCGGAATCATGAACGCGAGACAACCCGTCGCGTGAAAAAAAGGAATGTTCAACAGACCCGAGGCCTGTTCGGCGGGCGCGGCCGTGGTGTCGACACCCAGACGCAAAGCGGACCGCTGGCCGGAGAAAAAGAGGTTCATCAGGTTCGTGATGACGTTGCGGTGCGAACCGACTGCCCCTTTGGGGTGACCCGTGGTGCCCGAAGTGTAGAGCATGGTCGCGTCGTCATCGGGTTCGACGTCGACGTCGGGTGGCGTTGCTCGCGGGTCGACCGTACCCAGGAATTCACTGAAAGCAACGACGTGCACCCGGCCATGGGGTTCGCCGAGGCGAGTGGGGCGTGTGACGTCATCACTCAGCACGACAATGGTCGAGAGATCCGTGAGTTCGTCGAGCCTCGGGCGCACGCGCTCGAGGCGCTCCTCGTCAACGAAGAGTATTGACGTCCCCGAGTCACTCAGACCGTAGATCAGTTCGTCTGTGGTCCACCACGCGTTGAGTGGTACCACCACCGCGCCGGTGACGACCGAGCCCCAGAAAGCCATCACCCACTCGGGGAGATTGCGCGACGCGATCGCGACGCGGTCGCCCTTGCGAACACCGAGGTCGATCAACCGCGAGGCGAGCGTGGCGGCAATCCGGTAATGCTCTTCAAAGGTGTGGCGCTGATCTTCGTAGACGAGAAAATCTCTTGCGGCGTGGTTGAGCGTGAGGTCGAGGATCTGACGTAGCGACGCGGGCGCGTTCTTCCAGACCGTCAGCTCTCGGCCGTGCACCATGGCGCGCTCGGTCTCGAACATCTGTCCCGGCGCGGTGAGTCGCGCCGTCGCCTCTTCGAGAGAGAGTCGCGCTTCACTCATGGACGCAGAGATTAGGAGGTTTCGTTCACGGGTTGAAAGAGTGTCGACCGGTAGTGCACGAGTTCGCTTATCGACTCGCGGATGTCGTCGAGCGCACGGTGCGACGACTCCTTCTCCGGCAAGGTCGCCAGCACGTCGGGGTTCCAACGACGAGCGAGTTCCTTGATCGTCGATACGTCAACGTTGCGGTAGTGCAAGAACGCCTCGAGTGTCGGCATGTATTCCTGGAGGAATCGACGGTCAGTTCCGATGGAGTTGCCACAGAGCGGCACCGATCTGGCCTCGGCGATGTGGGATTTGAGGAACTCCAGGGTCTTCGTCTCGGCCTCTTCGCAGGTAATGGTGGACGAGTTGATTGCCGGCAGGAGGCCCGATTTGGTGTGCATCTCAGTGACGAAGGGACCCATCTCGGCGAGCTGTTCGGGAGAGGCGTGCACGACGAGATCGGGACCCTCGGCGAGCACGTTGAGGTGGTCGTCGGTGATGAGTGTGGCGATTTCGACGATGACGTGTCGAGTGGGCTCGAGGCCCGTCATCTCCAAATCCATCCACACCAGCACAGTGCGACACTACTTAAAGTGGCCGCCCGCCGTGTGTAGCCTTCCCGCTATGGAAATCTTCGCCAAGGTGCTTCACCCCGACGCAGTACTGCCTCGCTACGCCAACGAGGGCGACGCGGGCTGTGATCTCGTGGCGGTGGAGTCGTGCACGCTTCGTGCCGGTGGGGGCCGCGCGATGGTCGCAACGGGTCTCGCGGTCGCGATTCCCGAAGGCCACGGCGGCTTTGTCTTGCCGCGCAGTGGACTCGCGTCCAAGCACGGCGTCACGTGCGCCAACGCGCCGGGCCTCATCGATCCCGGGTACCGAGGCGAGGTGAAGGTCGCGTTGGTGAACCTCGACCCCGAGCTCGACTACCACGTCGAAAAGGGCGACCGTATCGCCCAACTGGTCGTGCTGCCGGTGACGGCGGCGAACTTTCGCGTGGTCGAAGAACTCCCAAGCGCCGCGCGCGGTGCCGGCGGCTTCGGCAGTAGCGGCCGATGACGAAGTTTCTGGACCCCCTGGACAGCGCTTTCATCTTGCTCGAGACACCCGGCACGTCCATGAACATCGGTGCCGTCATCGAACTCGAGGCCGGTGACGTCATCGATTCCAAGGAACGATTCGAGCTCATTGAATGCAGCATCGCGGCGCGGATTCACGAGATCCCGGTCCTAACGCAACGGGTTGTTCGCGCCCCCTTCGACATGACGTGGCCCATCTTGGTCGAGGACGAAAAGTTCGACCTCAGTCGTCACGTGGTTCGCGCGGCGCTGCCAACCCCGGGCTCACCCGCGCAGTTCGACGCGTACGTGTCGGAGTTCCTCTCACGGTCGCTCTCGCCACAACGTCCGCTCTGGCAACTGCTGGTCATTGAGGGCCTTGAAGACGGTGGGTCGGCTCTCGTGATGAAGGTGCACCACGCGCTGGCGGATGGCGTCTCGTTCGCCGAGACGTTCGCGAACCTCTTTGACATATCGCCCGAGATTCGCGTTCCCGGTCCTCGCGTCGAGGTTGACGAGGAGGAGCCGACCGTGACGACGTCTCTCGGACTGCTTCGACAGGCTTTTGCACGAGTTCGCCGGCGACCGCAACTGCTCGTGGAGAACGTCGTCACGTGGGGGAGTCGACTTTACGAGATTCTTCGCGCAGTCTTCACCGTCATCTCGGTGCACCGTCGTAAGAACGCCACGCCCAATCAGCCGTCGATCTTCGAGGCGCGAAGGACGTCGCTCACTGGCGCGTCCGGTATTGAGAAGTCGTTTCACCGGACTCGTGTCTCCTTAGTGGACGTGAAGCGAGCCGCGAAGACTCGCGGAGTGTCGGTAACCGACTTCGTGATGGCTACGACGAGTGGTGCGTTGAAAAGGTTGCTTGACGATCGCGGTGACGTCCTCAAGAAAGATCTCATCGCCTTCGTACCGATCAACGTGCGAGGCGAGGGCGACACGGCGGATCTAGGGAACCAAATCTCGGGAATGCTCGTAGCACTGCACACCGACGCCGCGGACCGCGAAGAACGTCTGCGGGCCATTTCCAGAGACTCCGCGAAGACGCGTGGTGAACAACGACGCCATCGCGCAAAGATCTTTCAAGACGTGCCTCGAGTACTCGGACCAACGTTGTTGTCCTTCGGTGGAAAGGTCCTCTCCGCGTTCGGACTCTTCGATCATCTGCCCATGGCGAACCTCATGATCTCCTCGGTAGCCGGACCACCGATACCTCTTTGGTTGAGTGGCTACCGCGCGACGTCCGCCGCACCGTTTGGCCCGCTCCTGGGTTCGTTCTCACTCAACATCACCGTGCTCGGATTTGAAGAGAACCTCGAGTTTGGACTGCTCGGCTGCGCCGATCGAATGGACGATCTCTCGACGTTGCGCGACTACCTTTTTGAAGAAGCAATGGCGTACATCGAGGCCACCGCGTCGTAGAGGGCGCTTGGAAAGACCGCGCGCGTCGGCTACAATTCATGTACCACGCGGACGTAGCTCAGTTGGTAGAGCGCGACCTTGCCAAGGTCGAGGTCGCCGGTTCGAGCCCGGTCGTCCGCTCCAAGTAGTCGGCACTTCGTTCCCGGTTTCTCTCACGAGAGCCGGGAATCGTGCTTTGCGCTCGCCGTCGCCATTGCCATCGTCGCGACGTCAACTCGTCGATGGTTACTTAAAGAGGATGAGCTGTCCCGTGACGAGACCGACCGCGGCGAGCCAGACCACTGCGCCTAACCCCCGCTTCATCCAGACGTTCGTCCAGTCCACGCCCTCTCGACCAAAGAGCTCGAGGACACCTATGACGACACCCGGAACCAGCAGCACGAGGAACATCGTGTCGACCGTGCTCGGCGACGGGTTCAGTCCAACGAGGTGAAAAGACAAGAAGGAGCCGAGAATCATCATGAAGAGGAAACTGGTCAGCCCACGCGGGAGCCAGCGATGGAGGACCTTCAAGTTCGGAAGTTCCTCCTCACGCAGTTTCAAGACGCCGGGAAGTGCGAGGAGTGTCGCCGCGACCAGTGTGCGCAACGTCAGACCGAAGTAGGGCTCCATGACCACCAAGAAGAGCAGGAACTTAAAGACGAGGGAGGCCACGACGAAGCGGGGACGCGCCGAGACCAACTTCGCTGGCTGTACGGCCTTCGAACGCTCAGGGTAGTAGTGGAGCGCCGCGTCCTCTCCAAGGAGTCGAATCACGATCATGATCCCCACGAGCCACCGAATGGCGCTGAGGTTCGCCACACTGAGAATACTGAGACCCGAGAGACCGTCGAGCGCTTTGGCCATCGAGGCGGCGGCAAAAGCGACGAAGATCGGCATCATGACGTAATCGAAGAGTCGCTCCCAGCGTTCACTCTCGTCGCTCAGGACGTAGCGCCGTAAAGGTCGAATTGCGTGAGCTAGAAGTGGCACGGTCACGAACAGCACGCCGAGTCCGAGCAAGGTTCGAAAGTCGGACCAACCCTGTACGGACCCGCCGACGAGCGAGGAGACGGCGATGACGAACCAGGCGATCACGCACGCGATCGCGTCGAGGATACCGAGCCCAATGAGCAAGAAGATCAGGGGAACAACAGGCACGAAGGGCGCCGCCGAGTGAAAGAACACGCTCAGTACGCCGAGCGCGAGGCCCACGGCCCATAACAGCATCGACCAACCGCCGAGGGCCGCTCGGAGCCAGGACCCGTCAACGATCACGCGTGGCAGGAGGGCCGAGAAGGGTCCCACCGTCACGGGAAGTTCGCGTGAGAGACGATCGAGTCGTTCGGTGTGTGGGCTCTTCCACGTCGAGGATTTGTCACCCCACGCCTCGTGGGTGGTGCCCACCGCCTTGAGTTTTTTGGTGACGGCGCTCGCCACTTTGCTCTGATGGTGCGACTTTCGCCGCCCGAGGGCGCCGAGTGATTGACTCGCTGCGCCGCCCGCGCCCGCAAGGGCCAGCAGTGATCCACCCGCCACGACGAGCCCGACGGTCGTTCGCGAGTGGCTAGCGACGTCGTAGACCGGTAGTCCGAATCGAAGGGCACGCTGAAGCCGGGGATCGTTTATCCCAGAGAAATTGGTCAACGGGGCGGGTTGGACGATCGTGCCAAAAGTTCCCGAAGCGTTCTTAACGAAGGCGCCGACCAGCGTTACGGGCTGACCTTGGTAGATGGCTCGAACGATCAACACGTGAGTGCCCACGTCGAGTGAGTCCGGCAAGGTCGCTGCCCCGGAGTACGTACCTTGGGCGCTGGATATTCCGTTCAAAATGATCTGTGGCGTCGAATGGACTTCGACCGTAACGGCGGTACCCGGGTCGCCAGCGACGGCGCTCACCGTTACGAGAGTACCGGCGACCGAATTACTGGTCGTCGCGTCGATCTGGGCTACGAACTGTGATCCGTCGGTTGAAGCGTAGGTGCTCGCGTTTGGTGGTACCGGCGTGGGGAAGGCCGTCGACGGTGGAGAGTTCGTTCCAGACGGCACGGTCGTGGTTGGCGACGCGGAGGGCGAGATGGGAGGGGGCGACGTCGTGGTCGTCGTCGATGTTCCAATCTTCGGATTCGTCGTGGTCGTCGTCGACGTCGTGGTCGTCGTCGATGTTCCAATCTTCGGATTCGTCGTGGTCGTCGTTGGTGGCTTCGAAACTGGCGTCGGAACGGTCGTCGTGGTCGTCGTCGTCGTTGTTGTTGTCGTGGGAGTCGGAGGAGGCAGAGGTGGAGGCGGATTCGCCACGGAGACCGTCGCAGAAATGCTGGTCGGGTAGTACGTCGTCTGGTCAGCGGGAAAGAAGGACGCCGTGATCGTGGCTGTGCCCACGGAACCGAAGGTGACTTGGTTTTCAGCCATCGCGGCGACCGAAGGATTCGTTGATGAGTACGAGAACGTGCCGGGGACCGAGGTCGTGGGTGCGCTGAGTAGTTGAGGAGCCTCGCCCGGTGTTGCGCTGATGTCGGGAAAGCCACTCAGAACGGGGAGGCTAAGTGTCGTTCCACTAACCGCCATGACGAAATTGCCTGGAACCGAAGACCAGGTGGACCCGCCGTCAGAGGAGACAAGCGAAAGAAGATTCGCAGGCGGAACGAGATCAGTGATCGGCGCCGCTGGGTTGTATTTCCAGCCGAACGTTCCACCCGTGTCACCACTGACCACGACGAAGAACTGAGAGTTCGGGGCGAGCGAGACTTGTGAACCGGGTGAATAGGTGTCGGTGCCTTGCGCCCAAGTGCCGACACTGACGTTCGACGCGAGCGTCGCGATCTCGTACGTCGGCACGCCCCCGCTGCCCGCGAACAACTCCAACGTGTAACTGCTGGGCACGGAGGTGATGTTGTCGACGGAAGCGTTTCGCCAGCGAAAACCAATGGAGGCGAGACTCACCGGGTCGGCGCCGGTGGAGAATGACTGTGCCAGTTCCACGTTGCTCGCACTTGCCCACGAGCCGTCCATAGCCGAGTTGTCGTAGAGCGTGAGCGTTGTCGCTTGGGCGATTCTGGGGAGGGCGAGAACAGTCAGCAGTGCAACAAGAAGAAGGACGCCTGGCCCCCAAAGGCGTCTCTGATGCACCCGACGACACTAACAGCCACACTTTCCAGTACCGGGTCTCGCCACTCATCGCAGAGCGCGCGAACTGACAACGAAGTAGTAGTTGTCATCGAATTGTGTTTCGAATCTGTCGCATGGCGCACGCCAATGCGATTTCGGTACGCACCCTTATGAATGATCAGCGGGGAACGTGCGAGCACCGTGCGGAGGAATGAAACTTCGAAGAGTGCACGGTGACTGCTCTCGTGTGCACTTCCGTCGACGTGCGCAGCGGTGACCAGGTCGTACAGTATTTAGTGTGCCGGCCAAGCTGATCTCGATTATTTGTCGAATCTGCGACCCACCGTCGTCTTCGACGTGGGAACTTCGCCAGATAAATTTTCGTTCTTGCGGTCTCGGCGTCACGGGATGATTTCGCGCGCGTCGTTCGAGTGCGATCTCGAGCGAGAGGACCAGTCAACGTGAGTGTCGACGCGAGCGTGGGGGAGTGGCGTAGCCAACTCGCGGCGCACCCGTACGAGATCGACGCCACCGAGTTTGTCCGGTTCCGCGTTGACGCCAATGACGATCTCGTGGCCGGAATAGTGCGCGCCGTTACGGCCGCGGGGGCGCATCGTTGCGCTGAGTTTCGTGACGGTCTTGGGGCGACCGAGGCCGACACGCTTCGCTTGTTCGCGATGCGTCGAACGCTCCAAGCCCGACGTCAGGCCTCGCTTGGTCTCGTCAGCGAGGCCATGAACGGCTTCGCCCTACTCCCACGACTCAACGACGTGCCCTGGGACTCATGGTTCAAGGCAGCGCTGTTCGTCGCCCGCTACCTCGGTGGCGACCTTGACGCCTTGGGAGAACGCTTCGCCGAAGTAGCCAACTCAATGGCGATGCGCCGTGGGGAGGTCGCAATTGAATCGATGAGCCGAGTCGATGATCTCGCGCAGTGTCAGCTCGTTCAGGTCACGACGAACTACGGCACTGGCTTCGTGGAGATTCTCGTCTATCGAAGCGCGCCCACGATCGGCCTCTTCGGAGCTCCTTCGAGTTTGGGTGTCAATCAGGTTGAGTATCACCCGACGACCAATCTGGCCCAACTTGCGGCCAGCTTGGCTGACGCACTGGACGCCTCGGGCACGGTAGTCACGGGATCCATTGGTCAAGACCAGTTAGCGGCGACGTCGTTTTCGCTCATCGTGTCCGGTTCGTATCTGGCGACTGCCGGTTGCTTGAGCTTCATTGCCGATGACGCGGAGAGAGACGTATCATTCAGCGTGTTCGTCGCCGAACTCCTCGACGATACCGATGCCGAAGCATTGGCCAGCGCGGCCGCCGACGTCAAAGGTCAGGCGGCGGTCTTTGATTCGCGCCGCCTCATCTTGTTGTGCACCCAACCAAACTTCGATGAGAGAGACGACATCGACGACGACGTCGACTTTCACGACGTGGGGGTTCTCGCGCGAGCGGCGCTACTCGATCCGGCCACCGGCTCCTGGATTCCGCACTAGGTACGACAAGCCGTGCTGTGAACGCCGGAATTGAATGCAAGTGGGTCCAGTAATAAATGTCGACTTCGCGACATGAAGGAGGTAGAAGATGCGCAGTGTCGAATCGACGGAGAACTATGGGTAGGTCAATCGCAGTCGTCGTCTGTTGTCTCACTTTCGCGGGGAGTCTCTTCGTTGGTTTTGGCCCGAGCGCAGGGGCAGCGTCGAATACGGGTGTCATCACTGGAAAGGTCCAAGAGTGCGGACCTGGCCCCGTCGTTGCCTCGCCGCCGGCGCCGCAACTCTCGCCCAGACCCGCGTCCGTCATCTTGAGGCACGACAACCGCACGTACGCACGTGAAGCCATTAAATTTCCTAAGACGTTGCCGTGGTTTGGATCGTTTTTGTTCAACGTTCCCGCTGGTCGCTACGAGGTGCTCTCGACGTACTTCACCCGCTCGCGCTGGGTCAACGTCAAAGCAGGAAGTCGCACCGTTGTCACCTTCGCGCCGATTGCCTGTCCGCTTTAGTCCACGCGTCGCTCACCTTTGAGCGTCGCGTGTCGCCTCTGCTCCGATTCTTCGAAGGTCCGTAACCACGGTCTCACCTTGACGTCACTTCACGGGCTTCGCGCTCAGCCGGTCTGCGCGCGGCGATCAAGTCATGCCTAATGTTGACCTCAGGAGGTACCCGTGGTCCATCCAGCATTTGAATCTTTACTTCGCCAGACCCGTGAGAACCCTGCGGTGCCTCCACGAAGCGTTACGGCCGACGAGCGTCGTCAGACCTTTCGTGACGAGGCGCTCGTGATGCAAGGCGAGATGGCGCCAATGGCGTTGCTGGAGGATCGAGAGCTCGTTCTCGAGGGCCGAACACTCGAGGCTCGTCTCTACGTGCCGGTCGACGAAGAGGCGCGGGCACTGGTGATCTACTTTCACGGCGGCAGTTTCGTCATCGGTGATTTGACGACGCACGAGTGGCTCTGTCGTCGCCTGGCGTTCGACACCCGGATGCGCATGTTGGCGATTAACTATCGCTTGGCGCCCGAGCACCCATTTCCCTCGGCTCTCGACGACGCGCTCGATTCGATTCGCTACGTGGCCACGCACCGAAGTGAGTTCGGCGACGAGAGTTCGCGACTCATCGTCATGGGCGACTCCGCGGGCGCCAATCTCGCCACGGTGGCCGCGGCGGAACTGAGAGATGAGAACCTCGGCATCTCTGCGCAGGTGCTCATCTACCCGACCTTGGGTCCCGAGCTCCTCACCGACTCCGCCAATCGCTACGGCTCGGGTTACCTCCTCGATCTGGACGACCTGCGCTACGACTACGAGCTGTACCTCGGCGAGTTCGGCGATCACACCGATCCCCGGGTGACGCCGCTGCTCTGTACCGATCTCTCTCGAGTCGCGCCGGCGCTCGTGGTCGTGGCCGAGTGTGATCCGCTGCGCGACGAGGGCGTGGCCTACGCCGGGCTACTCGGACATTTCGGGGTGCCCGTGGAACTGCTCGAGGCGAAGGGGATGTTGCACGGGTTCTTGGAGATGGGAGGCGTCATTCCCGAAGCGCTGGCCATCGTCGACGACTTCGCGGAGCACCTGCACCGCCTGGTGGAAACGGACCCGTCGTGAACGTTCTCTTCATAACGCTCGACCAGTTCCGCGGCGACGCCTACGGCGCCGCTGGTCATCCTCTCGTGAAGACCCCCACGCTCGACCGCGTCGCCGCGGAGGGCGTGCGCCTGGAACGTCACTACTCCCAAGCGGCACCGTGCGCACCGGGCCGCGCCGCGATCTTCACCGGGATGTACCAGATGAACAATCGGGTAGTGGCCAACGGCACGCCACTGGCGAGTGGCTTGGACAACTTGGCCCTCGTGGGTCGACGAGCCGGCTACGACCCGACGCTTTTCGGCTACACCGACCAGGGTCTCGATCCCGCGAGTGCCAACGGTCCCGACGACACGCGCCTCGACTTCTACGACGGCGTGCTGCCGGGCTTCTCGGTCGGGCTTTACTTGCCGGAAAGTCAGGCGGGTTGGTTGCAGTACCTGCGCGCCAAGGGCTACGACGTCAAGAGCGGTTGGGCCGACTTGTTGCGTGGCGAGCCCGAGCGTCCCTCGGAGGATTCACTAAGTGGTTTTCTCACCACGCGGTTCCTCGAATGGTTGGAACATCAAGAGAGCGGTTGGTTCGCCCACCTCAGTTACTTGCGCCCGCATCCGCCCTACGCGGCGGCCGGCGAATTCGCTCATCTCTACGACCCCGCCGACGTCGAGCTACCCATCGCGCCCGTACCAAAAGACCAACGTCACCCGCTGCACGAAGCCGCGCTCTCGTGGAAGCAAGCCGCCGCACCGAAAGACGTCGATGCCATGAGGTTCCTCAAGGCGCAGTACTACGGGATGATCTCGGAGGTCGACTCCCAGCTGGGACGAGTAGTTCGGGGCATCGAAGAGCGCGGCGAGTGGCAGGACACGCTCGTGGTGGTGACGTCGGACCACGGTGAACAGCTCGGTGATCACGGGCTCATTGAGAAGCTGGGTTTCTTTCCCCAGAGTTACCACATCATCGGACTATGGCGCGATCCGCGCGAGCGCGCCGCCACGTCCTTACATCACTTCACCGAGAACGTGGACCTGCTGCCGACCCTGGCCGACGCGTTAGGCGTCGAGGTCCCCGTCCAGTGCGACGGGCGATCGCTCTCGCCACTGTTTCGTGATGGCGACGTCGCGTGGCGCGACACGGCTCACTACGAGTGGGATAGCCGCTACATGTTGCTGGGTGCCACAGCGTCACCACCGCCCTCGAGTCGAACACTCGCGCGGCGCAACTTGGCGGTGTCGGTCAGTGACGACCTCGCCTACGTGCAGTTTGGAGATGGGTCGTATCGCTGTTTTGATCTCGCGCTCGATCCGACGTGGCGCACGGAGTGCCACGACGTGGAGCGAGTGTTGCGCGCCGCGCAGAGCCAACTGGTCTGGCGACAACAACACCTTCGCCACGATCTCACGGACATGCTGCTCACGCCTGAGCGGCTCGGACACTGGCCGAGCGAACTGCGACTTGATCCCTTAGCGGAACCCGTTTTGTAGGGTCGTCAAGAGACGTCGAAAGGTCTCGTCGCGGTCCGTGGCCATGTTGATGTCAAGGAGTTCGAGCGCGACGTAACCGTGGCAGGCCGACCAGACGATTTGGGCGGCGTCGCTCGCGCGCTCGTTCGAGAACTGTCCAATCTCCTGACAGCGTTCAACGTGCGTGACCAGCGTCTGGTACGCCTGCGTGGCGAGATGTACGGCCGTAATCGATGGTTCGAAGTTTCGAAAACGGTGCATGAACATCACGGTATAGAGACCACGATTCTCGAGTGCGAACTTCCGATAGGCGAGTCCCGCGTTGAAGAGATCGACGTCGGCGTCGTGGTCGTACACGCTTAGTACGTCGCGCAGCCTCGCGAATCCTTCCATCCAGAGCGCTTCGAGGACTCCGTTCACGCCATCGAAGTGGTTGTAGATGGCCATTGGCGCGACGCGCGCTCGCTGGGCAATGGCGCGCACCGTGAAGCCATCGGGGCCTTGGTCGTTGAGAATGGCGAGGGCGCCGAGGAGGACTTCGGGTCCAATCTTTGATGAGGGCGTACGGTTCGTGGGACTGATCACTTGACCAGTATAGAACAATGTTCTATTGTAATAGAACATTGTTCTATTGGAGAGACCATGCCCCTGTCCGTTCACGACCGACGCTGGTGGATTCTTGGTGTGTTGTGCCTCACCGTATTGATCGTCGTCATCGACAACACCATCGTCAATGTGGCGCTGCCCGTGCTGTCGCGCGACCTACACGCGTCGAATTCGTCACTGCAGTGGATCGTCGACGGGTACTCCCTGCCCTTCGCCGGCCTGCTCTTAGCTGGGGGAGGGCTCTCGGATCGCTTCGGGAGGAAGCGCGTCATGCAAATCGCGCTCGGGTCCTTCGGTGCATTCTCGCTCTTGGCGGCTTTTTCGAGCAGCGTGCCGACGTTGCTCGTGGCGCGAGCGTTGATGGGTGCATCGGCCGCGTTCATCTTTCCCGCGACGCTGTCAACGCTGACCGTTGCCTTCGACGATCTCTCAGAGCGGGCGAAGGCCTTCGGATTCTGGGGTGCCGCCAGTGGCGTGGCGATCGCCATTGGCCCCGTGGTGGGCGGAGCCCTGCTGGTTCACTTCTGGTACGGGTCCATCTTCATCATCAACGCGCCGCTCGTCATTATCGCCATCGTGGCCTCGGCCTACGTGGTGCCGGAGTCGAGGAGTCCACTTCGACGCCGCGTCGACGCGGTGGGCCTGGCGCTCGGGACCGCGGGCGTGACGCTACTGACATTCGCCATTATCGAAGGTCCCTCGTGGGGCTGGCGCAGTGTCGCCACGATATTGCTCTTCGTCGCGGCGGCTTTGTCACTCGTCTCGTTCGTGCTCTACGAACTTCGGCGTGAGGGCCCTCTCTTGGACGTGAGGATCTTCACGAATCGCTTCTTCTCCACGAGCGCAAGTGCCATTGCCGTGAACTACTTCTGCCTCTTTGGCTTCATATTTCTCATCACCCAGTACTTCCAGTTGATCCGCGGCTACTCGGCCCTGTCGGCGGGCGTGCACACGTTGCCCTTCGCCGTCGTCGTCATGGTGGCGACGCCCCTCGGTGCCGCAGCCGCTCTGAAGTTCGGCACCCGCGTAGTGGTCGCCGCGGGACTCTTCATCGAAGCGACAGCGCTCGCCTGGGGAGGCGTCGTCGTGGCGCACGCGGCCTACTTCGGGCCGGTCATTGCCATGATGGTGCTCCTCGCGCTCGGCTTCTCTCTCGTGAACGCGCCGTCGACCGCGTCGCTGATGGCTACGCTGCGCCCCGAGCAGATTGGCGCGGGTTCGGCGGTGAACGAGACGACACGAGAACTGGCCGGCACCATGGGCGTCGCGGTGGTGGGTTCGGTCTTCTCGTCGCTCTTCGGTCCCCGGGTTCTCGCGGCACTGACGCCGTATCTCTCGAAGGGACTCACGAAGGCTCAACTCCACGTCGCGGTCAGTTCAACGCAAGCCGCCCAAGCGACGGTGGCGCGCTTTCCGGCGTCGCTGCGACCCGCACTCGACGCGCAGGTCACCAACGCCTTCATGGAGGGACTACACCGGGGATGTTTCGTGGCTTCCGGCGCGGCGGTCGTGGCCGCGGTCGTCGTACTCTCGCGACTGCCAAAGGCGATGAGCGCGGCGTCGACAAGCGAAGTGGCGCGCGTCTAGTGATTTTCTGACGGGCGAATCTCGCTCTAAGGCGATTTCTGGTATCAATGGAGGCCTGACGCCGTCCGCGGCGGAGCAGAAAAATTGGGGAGATTTCATGCATCGGATTCCACGAGTTCGTCAAGTGCTCGTAGCGGCGGGCATTGGTTCGCTACTGTTGGCCTCCAGCGTCGTCGCTGGCGCGGCTTCGACGACCGGAACTTACAACGCAGCCGACGCCAAGCTCGTTCCGGCATCGTATAAGCACGTCACGCTCCAGGTGGCCACTGACGCCACGTACGCACCCGACGAATCGATGAGCGGCACGACGATGGTCGGCTTCGACGTAGACCTGATGAAGGCGGTCGCCACGACGCTCAAACTCAAGATCAACGAGAACAACGTCACCTTCGACAGCATCATTGCCGGTGTCACGTCCGGTCGGTTCCAGGTGGGCAACTCGTCGTTCACCGACAACAAGGCTCGCGAAAAGTCGGTCAACTTCGTTGACTACTTCACAGCCGGCGAGGGCGTGTACGCCAAGGCGAGCTCCACACTTAAGTTCAAGGGCTTCAAGAGCTTCTGTGGCTGGAAGGTCGCGGTAGAGAAGAGCACCGTTGAACAAACGGACGCGCAGACGGCCGCCAAGGCTTGCTCGAAGTCGAAGAAGTTGACGGTCATCACGTTCCCGAATCAGACCGAGGCCAACTTGGCAGTCTTGTCCGGCCAGGCCAACGTCGGATTCGTGGACAGCCAGGTTGCCGGCTACATCGCGTCAACTTCGAAGGGAAAGTTCAAGCTTCTGGGCAGCGCGGTCAACGTGGCGCCCTACGGCATCGCCACCGCGAAGACGACGGCCGGCGACGGACTCGCTATGGCGATCCAGGCAGCCATCAAGACACTTATCGCGAACGGCACGTACAACGCCATATTGGCGAAGTGGGGCGTCACGAGCGGGGCGTTGCCCTCGAGCAAGATCGTCCTTAACGGAGCCGTCTCCTAAGCGCTTCGTCGTCCGAGGACAGAAATGACAATGAACGGGGACGCCGTCAAGGTCGTCCCCGTTCGTCACTATGGGCGGTGGGTCGCCGCCGGGTTTGCCCTACTCATCGTGGCGATGTTGATTCACACACTTTTTTCGAAGTTGCCGACGGGCCACTTCGCTTGTCAGGTCGTGAACGGCGTTCGCAAGTGCCATCCAGACTTGACCTGGCGATTCAGTTGGACGATCGTCGGACAGTACTTCACAACCTCGGAGATCCTGCACGGACTCGTGAGGACACTCGAGCTCACCATCTTTGCGATGGTGGTGGGCATCGTGCTGGGCATGACGCTCGCCATCATGCGACTCTCACCCAATCGCGTGCTATCCACGGCGGCCTGGACCTACACCTGGTTCTTTCGCGGGACGCCCGTGCTGGTCCAGTTGCTGGTTTGGTACAACATCGCGATCCTCTACCCAGTTCTAAGTATTGGCATCCCCTTCACACCGTCTTCGTGGGCGCTCGTTCACATCACCACGACGACCCTCTTTAGTGCGTTCGCGGCTGCGGTGATCGCCTTTGGTCTCAACGAGGCGGCCTACATGTCGGAGATCGCGCGCGCCGGGTTGATCGCGGTCGACGAGGGTCAGGTCGAAGCGGCTATTTCGCTCGGCATGACGCGGCGCCAATCCCTGCGCTACGTCGTCTTGCCCCAGGCCATGAGGGTCATCGTCCCACCGACGGGCAATGAAGTGATTTCGATGTTGAAGACGACCTCGCTTGCAGGCTTCGTGGGCGTCGTTGAACTCCTTGGTGCGGCGTCGAACATTTATGGTGGGAACTACGAGATCATGCCCTTGTTGATTGTCGCTTCGCTCTGGTACTTGATCGTGACGACCATTCTCTCTATTGGTCAGTTCTATCTGGAGCGTCATTTCGCCAAGGGAGCGTTGCGTTCACCGCCGCCCACCCCAACGCAGCGACTACGTCGAGACGTCCGTGGGATACTGCGCAAGTTTCGAACCCAGCGAGGCCCGTTGGAGGCAGTTCGATGAGCGAAGCCATGGTCGAAGTCCACGCCGTCCATAAGTCCTACAACGGCATCGAGGTCCTTAGGGGCGTGGATCTCACCGTCGCGCGCGGCGAGGTCACGTGCCTCATTGGTCCCTCGGGTTCTGGCAAGAGCACGCTGCTTCGCTGTATCAACCACCTCGAAAAGCACGACGCGGGCGAGCTTCGCGTCGACGGCGATCTCGTTGGCTACGAGATGCGCGGAGGGAAGCTCCACGAACGAAACGATAAGCAGATATGCGCAGAGCGCGCTCGTATTGGCATGGTCTTTCAGCGCTTCAACCTTTTTCAGCACCTCACCGTCCTGGAGAACATCACGATCGGTCAAATAAAGGTAAAGGGAGTGTCGCCCGAAGCGGCAAAGAGTAAAGCCCGTGAGTTGCTCGCTCGGGTCGGACTGGAAAACAAAGAATCGCAGTATCCAAGTCAAATCTCGGGAGGACAACAACAACGCGTTGCCATTGCAAGGGCGCTCGCGATGGAGCCCAAGTTGATGCTCTTCGACGAGCCCACGTCGGCGCTTGACCCCGAGCTCGTGGGCGAGGTGCTCGACGTCATGAAGGACTTGGCCCGAAGTGGCATGACGATGGTCGTGGTGACGCACGAGATGAACTTCGCGAAGGAAGTCGCCAACACCGTGTACTTCTTGGACGCGGGAGTCATTGAGGAGTCGGGGGACCCTCGCGAGGTCTTGACCGCACCAAAATCAGAGCGTCTTCGCAGTTTTCTCTCAAAGGTTCTTTAGTCACTTCGCGGCCTCGACCGAGGAATCTAAGGGCGACGGTGATTGAATCCAACCAACGCGTAAGCCGGTCTCGGGCGACGGAGAGTTCGTTACGCGTCGCGGCGTTGAAAAAGTAACGCGCCAGCGCCTAAGACGACGACCGCGTAGATGACGAGCATGAGGAGAGACCTGGACGCGCTCAGGTCACCGGAAGGCGTGACGACCGAGGTCATGGCGTTACCCAACTCGGAAGGTTCGAACTTGACGATGTGGACTCGCCAACTCTCGGGTATGGCGAGCGAGATCAGCGGAAGAATCAAGACGATCGTGACGAAGATGCCGATAGTCGCGGAGCTATGGCGAACGATGAGTCCGAGCGAGAAACTGACGACGGCGAGAATGGTGAGGTAGAGGCCGGCGAAGATCACCGCGCGCACTACCGAGGTGCTGCTGAGCGACGCCGTGGGCACGACGCCCGAGAAGATGCTTTGGCCAACGAAGAAGGCGGCGAAGCAAGCGACTTCGGTCACCACGAACATCGAGGCGATCAACACGACCAGTTTTCCCGACACCAACATGAGTCGCTTCGGCACCGCCCCTAACGTCGTTCGGATCAAACCAGAGGCGTACTCGCTCGTGATGAGCAATGAGCCAATCACGCCGATAGCGAACTGTGAGAAGACAATCCCGATCAAACTCGTTGATACCGGATCGAAGGTGACCTGGTCGGCCGTTGACACCGTTTGCCAATGGCTTCGCGTGGCCCAGGCGATGAGTGCCCCCAAGCCAATCGTCAAGATGAACATCACGAACACGCCCGTCAGTGTCGAGCGCACGGTTCGGAACTTGATCCACTCCGAGCGAATAACGGATCCGAGCGACATGTCAGCGTTCATTGCGCGCACCGGACGATCCGTATTCGACCGAGTCGGCGGTCAGTTCCATGAAAACGTCCTCGAGGGAGGCACGCTGGGGGGTGAGCTCGAAAAGCACCACGTCAGCGTCGAAGGCGATCTGGCCGATCTGATCCGACGTGAGATCACTGACGCTCAATGCTTCGTCGTTGGCCTCGCTCACGTCGCCACCGTGGGTCTTCAGCACTGAGATCAGTTTTTCGTGATCCGACGCTCGCACGAAGACACTTCCCTTGGCGGTCGCCGTGAGCGAATCAATGGAACCTTGGGTGATGAGCTTGCCCCGTCCGATGACGATGATCTGATCGGCCGTCACGGCCATCTCACTCATGAGGTGAGAAGAGACGAAGACGGTTCGACCCTCGTTCGCGAGCGAGCGAAAGAAGTCGCGGATCCATCGGATTCCCTCGGGATCGAGTCCATTGACGGGTTCGTCGAAGAGCAGCACCTCGGGGTCGCCCAGGAGAGCGCCTGCGATGCCGAGGCGCTGGCTCATGCCGAGTGAGAAGTTTCCGACCTTCTTGTTCGCCACCGAGTCAATGCCGGTGAATCCGAGCACCTCGTCGACACGGGCGAAGGGAATTCGGTTCGACGCCGCCAGCGCGCGCAAGTGGTTGCGCGCGGTCCGTCCCGGATGGACTGCTTTCGCGTCGAGCAACGCACCGACTTCATGCAGGGGCGCGCGCAGACTGGCGTAGTCCTGGCCCTTCACGGTCGCGCGACCCTTCGTGGGGTGGTCGAGACCAAGAATGACGCGCATCGTCGTTGATTTTCCGGAACCATTCGGACCGAGGAATCCAGTGATAACACCGGGGCGCACCTCGAAGTCGAGGTCGTCAACAGCGAGCGTGTCCCCGTAGCGCTTGGTGAGGTGTTCGATTTTGATCATGAAGTCCTAGATGAGAATCTAGTGAATCGGCGAGAGCGGTCGCGACGCGTTGTCGACGAATTGGCCACGCGTAGGCGTTCTAGTGCTCGCCACGACCGTTGGGCGCTTACGTAACGAGCATCTGCGCCCGACAGAACTCACACGTTCCGGACAGCGCGACGTGATGACGATCGAGTCGGAAGCCGAACTTGGTGAGTAGGTTCCTACTGAGCGCGTCGAAGTGGGCGGCCGGAATCTCGAAGGTGGCGTGACAGACGTCGCACGTCAGATGGCCATGCACGGAGCCCGCGAGGTGGTACACCGCGGCGTGCTGGCCCAGGTGGGCGTGCACCACGATGTTCAGCTCTTCGAACTCATCCAGGATTCGATACACCGTCGAAGGACTGACGTCGGGCTGCCGTCGTTGCACCGCGAGGGTGATTTCGTCAGCGGTCAGATGTCCCGAGGCCCCCACCAGCACCGAGGCGACCGTACGTTTGGCGACGGTTACTCGCTTCGCGGCGCCTCGAATGACTGAGGCTATGGCGTCCTCGTCGGCGTTGGCGCTGGCCATGACCCAACACTAGGTCCCTCACGCGAATCACGAGGACCGTTCCTCGGTTGACGTGAATCGGCGCGCTTCGTTGCACCGCGTTGAGCGGGCGTCTTCGCGCGGCGATGGAGCCGAATGGGGGACTCTCGACGAACTAGAGCGCCGAGAGCCTCTGAAGAATCGCGTCGGCGTCTCGAACAATCTGGTGAACGAGATCGCCCGCTGGCACGAGTTCGTTGATGGCGCCGACCGCCTGGCCGGCCGGGTAACCCTCTCGCCGGGGATCAATACCCTTGGTTGTCTCGTCACCACCGAGGTGGAAGGTGCCTTCGTCGTGCGACACGAAGAGTTGGTCGGGGAACTTCTTGAGCAACGTAGGGTCTGCCTCGTAGCGCTCGGTCGTGTCGTTCTTGATGACGCGCATGGTCTTGCCACTAAAGGCTCTCGAGATGACCGTGCCGTCTTCGTGCGCGGCGATGATGCTCTCTCGAAAGCCGGGGATTGCTCGCGCCTCGGGCGTGGCGATGAAGCGCGTGCCTATCCACACGCCGTCGGCGCCAAGGGCGAGCGCCGCCGCGAGACCGCGGCCGTCGAAGATGCCGCCCGCGGCGACGACGGGAATCGCCCCGTCGACGGCGTCGACGATGAGCGGGACAAGGGGCATCGTGGCGACGGTGCCGGTATGACCACCCGCTTCGGTGCCCTGCGCGACGACGACGTCACAGCCCGCGTCGAGCGCGCGCCTGGCGTGATCGACCTTGCCGCACATCGAGACGACGAGCACGTGGTGATCGTGGCAGAGGTCGATGACGTGTCGCGGGACACCGAGACCCGCGACGAACGTGCTCGCGCCCCCTTCGATGAGGAGTTCGACGTTGGCGACGAGCGTGTCGGGAAAGGCCGTTAAGAGGTCCACGCCGAAGGGACTGGACGTGAGTGCCCGGGTCGCGGCGATCTCGTGCGTGAGTTGCTCGCTGGACATGGTCGACGCACCCAGGCACCCGTAGCCTCCGGCGTTGGAGACCGCCGCGACGAGGGCGCTGTAGGAGACCCCGCCCATGCCGGCCAACATCACCGGGTGTTCAATCTTCAGTAGTTCGGTCAGTCGCGTTTTCATAGAGTTCACTTCAAACTACTCAGGACGGTGACGCACTCGAAGCAGCGCGCCTCCGACGAGCGCGGCGATCGCGGAACTAATCAAGAGTCCGAGGGCGTAGCCCGCGTAAAGGGCACTCTGCGCACCGAAGAGCTTCGTCGCGAAAAGTAGCGGCACCGTGAAACCAATCGCGCAGAGGAGGGCCGTCGTTACCACCAGGGGCCAGCTCAGTGACGGGTCGAGGCGAAAGCGCAGGAGTCGGGCCAGCGCGACGCCACCCGTGATCCCGAGGCACTTTCCCACCAGCCGCACCGCGATCGTCGCGACCACGACGGTGCCCACGGCACCACTCAGTTGCACGTTGTTCCAGTGGAGCCCGCACGCGACCAACGCGAAGAGCGGCAACACGACGCCGACCGACACTCGCGTGACGTCGCGCTCGAGACGTGGTCGTGACGGGACGCGCGTCGAGACGAGGACCCCCGCGAGGACTCCGGCCAGGGCGGGTTCGACGTTGGCCCAGGCGAAACAGGTCCATAACACGACGAGCAGCAACACACTCGCGACGTTGTTCGTGGCGCGACGCGACACAAACGAACCCACCGCCGTGATCACGATCAGGGCCACGAGACCGTCGAGTCGAACGTGCGTCGTGCCACTCAGGCTGAGTACGACGACACTCAAGACGTCGTCGGTGATCGCGAGCGTAAGGAGAAAGACCCGAAGTAGCGGTGGTAGACGCCGACCCGCGACGGCGAGCACGCCTAGCGTGAAAGCAACGTCCGTCGCCATCGGGACACCCCACCCCCGTCGTAACGCCGCGGAGTGCAGGAGATGGCCGAGAAGAACCGAGCCGAGTGCCGTGGTGAGCATCCCGCCGACCGCGCCGAATATTGGCGGAACGGCGTGCTTCGGATGGGTGAGCATTCCCGAGGCGAGTTCTCTCGAGAGTTCGAGACCCATGGCGAAGAAGAACACCGCCATGAGACCGTTCACGACGGCGTCGTGCACGGTGTTCACTTCCAGGAAACGCAGGAGGCGCCAACTCGAGGGCGACGTGAACAACGTGAAGTACGACGAGGATGAAGTAGCCGACCAGGTCAACGCCGCCGCGACGCCGGCGGCGAGCCCAATCGCCGCGCTGTACTCGTGATCGAGTACCCACGAGACGCGCGAAGTTACGGGTCCCGCCATAGCGAAAGGCTAGTCAGTCGCGTTCGTGCGACGTCGACTCGCAGGACGCTTCGCCGCTTCGACAAGAGCGACGTGGACACGACCACTCAAAGGTCGCGGGTGTGTTCATCGAGTCGCGTTCGAAGTATGGACGTGAGGCGCAGACCCCCGACGCTCAAGATGGCAAGACACTCGTCGAACTCGTCGTCGCCGCCGTAGTAGGGATCGGCGACGTCAAGGTCGTGTGCCGATTCAAGGAGGTTTCGCCAGAGCACGACCTCGGTGTTGGTGTTGGTGAGTCGTAGCTGCACGTCGCGCAGATGCTCTCGCGTCATCACAACGACGAGGTCTTGCCCGTCGAGAAAGGCGGCGTCGGCGTAGGCACCAAGCGTGCCCGCTCCGGGGTAGCCGGCCCGGTCCAAGGCGGCCCGGGCGCGAGGGTCCATTGGACTGCCCACGTGCCAGTTGGCCGTCCCCGCGCTCGTGACGTTTACGTGATCTTTAAGAAGTGGGTCGTCGGCGATGAGGTGACGAAGGACGACCTCGGCCATGGGCGAGCGGCAGATGTTGCCAGTGCAGATTGTGGCCACGTGGATCGGTTGGTGTGGCACGAGCCTCCCTAGGTTTTCTTAGAATTCGTCGCCGAAATCGTGACCGCGACGTGCGAATGTTATGGGAAGAAAGATAAAGTACCGTTAGGGATACCGGAAGGAGACGCGATGCCGCTGTCAGAGCACGAACAGCGAGTCCTGGCCGAATTAGAGGAGTCACTCTCCAAGCAAGACCCTCGCTTTGCGAAAAACGTCCGCGAGACGAATATTTACTCCCACAGCGGACGTCGTGTTCGCTGGGGCGTCGTGGGTTTCCTGGTCGGTCTCGTCGTTTTGGTCCTGTGCTTCTCGCACTCGGTGCTCCTCGGGCTTTTGGGTGTCGCGTTAATGTTTGTCTCCGCCGTTGTCGTTGAAAGAAACGCTCGTCTTTTGGGACGCGCCTCGTGGCAGGACATCACTCGTTCTGGCCAGGGCGACGACGCCCACGCGAACTTTGGTCCTCGCACCAGTTCGCTCCGCGACTGGTTGTCGCGTCATCGCCATAAAAGCGAATGACCGACGTCGGAGACGCGCATAGCGCGCCTCCGTGCCTAGCCCTTGACATTGGCGGGACCAAAGTCGAAGCTGCGATCGTGTCGGCGGACGGTTCCCTCGTACGACGAGATCGCATCAACGTCGTTGAACACACCGCGGATCTACTCGGCGCCATCGTTACGCTGGCGCGACGCGTCCTTGGTGACGACGATGTACGTGTCATGGGAGTCGGTTGCGCTGGACCAATGTCGCGAGGTGGCGAGACGGTCTCGCCACTCAACATTCTCTTTTGGCGCGACTTCCCGCTTCGCCAGTCGCTACGTGACGCGCTCGGTATCGACGTCTTCGTCGACGGCGACGCTCGCGCCCTCGCGCTCGCCGAAGGAGAGTTCGGCGCCGCGCGTGACGTGACGTCGTATCTCTCCATGGTGGTTTCGACGGGAGTGGGTGGGGGCATCGTTCTGAACGGCCGCCTGCTCGACGGCGAGACGAGTAACGCTGGTCATGTTGGGCACCTCACGGTGGTGGCCAACGGCGCACTGTGTTCGTGCGGCGCCTACGGGTGTCTTGAGGCCGAGGCGTCGGGATGGGCCATCGAGGGTCGTACCGGAAGACCAGCCAGCGAAGCCGACCAAGCCACGCGGCTTCGTACCGGCGAGCTCGTTGGTCGCGCCGTGGGGATGCTGAGTTCCGTGTTGGACTTTCGCCATAGTTACGTGGCGGGGTCCGTGGCGCTCGGCTACGGTGATGATTTCTTTGCCGCGGCGACGAAGGCCGCGCGTGACACGGCGAAGTTGTCATACTCGCACGACGTCGAGATACTTCCGTCCCAACTCGGCACGAGCGGACCGCTCCTCGGTGCCGCACTCGTGGGCTGGCGAGGTGCGTCGTGAAGGGGGTTGACGGGATGGGTCTCGTGCGCTACTTACTTCAACACCCGTCGAGGCTACCGGTCGTCCTTCGGGCAGGTTGGCGCCTACGCGCCAACAAGTGGTGGCGCAGTGCGCCCTTTTTGCCACTGCCCGATCAGGCGTATTGGAACTTTCGAATGATGACCGCAACGGGCTCCAACGAGGGTTTGATGAGTGCTCGAGAGATCGTCGACGCCGCCGTCTGGTCGAGTCGCCAACGAGTTGGACGTTAGGTGCCTCTCGTGAGTCGTGTCCTCTTACTCAACGCCACGTTTGAGCCTCTTCAACTGGTTTCAGAACGTCGCGCTGTGGTACTGATGTTGGCCGGACGGGCGGAGCCGATTGCGATGCCCGACGAGCCAGCGGTATGTCGTTCTGCAAGCCTCGTGGTGGAGATCCCAGCAATCGTGCGTCTGCACGAAATGGTCAAACTACCGACCAAGATTCGAACGCCGCCACTCACCCGACGATCACTGCTGCTGCGCGACAGCTATCGCTGCGCGTACTGCCTCGAACACGCCGACACCATTGATCACGTAGTGCCCCGATCGCGCGGCGGCCGTCACGAGTGGACGAACGTCGTGGCGGCGTGTCGGCGGCACAACATGCAAAAGGGCGACCGACTCCTCGAGGAGATCGGGTGGCGCATGCACTTCGAGCCGAAGATTCCTGACGGGCCCTGGTGGCGCTGGCGTCACGTGCCCGACCCTGATCCGCTGTGGGCGCCGTACCTTCCCCGAGCCTCGTGAGAGAGGTAGACGACCTCTACGACTACAGCGTTCTTCGTCGAGTAGAGGAAGCCGCGATGTTCGTCGCGCGCGCGTCGAACCCGACGCTGGTCCTCGGCGGTAGCCAGTCGCCCGATGTCGTCGACGTTACGAAACTCGGCTCGACCTCCCTGCGTAGACGCCGTGGTGGCGGGGGATTGGTGCTCTTGCGGCCCGACGATCTCTGGATCGATTGGTGGATTCCTCAGGACGACGCCAGATGGTCGAGAGACGTCCACGTCAGTTCGATCCAGGCGGGGACGTGGTGGGCCAGCGCGTTGCGCGACGTCACCACCGGAACCGTAACGGTGCACGAACGGGGTTTAGAGGGCGAGCCAGCGTTTCGGGTGGTCTGTTTCGCCGGTCGCGGACCCGGCGAAGTCTTCGTCGACGATCGAAAGACAGTGGGTGTGACCCAGTGGCGGGTTCGCGAAGGCGTGTTCCTCTCCACGGTGCTGCACGCCGAGGCGACGAGCGACGTGATCGAGTATCTCGCCGTCGTGCCCGAAGGCCTAGGCGACGCGCTAGATCACCAGGCACTCTCCTCTTTCAAACAGGCGGGCGCCAACGACCTCGTAGAACGCCTGCGCCTTATCAGTGGCCCGTGGGATTTTCGCCACGTCGACCTCATCACCTAAAGACCCTCCTCACGAACGTCTGCTCGCTCGGGGTGAGCCGAGTGCGGCCCCGGAGTATCGCCAAAGTCAAAATTCAATCAAAAGTGAGTTGATTTGGCGAAGGATGGTGGTAAGTGGTGTAATGTGTCACTAAGTGGGGGAGAGTGGTGAACCCGCGGGAGGACAGTAATGCTCGGGTTTGTCGGTCAGTTTCAGCACTCCCTCGACGCTAAGGGACGCCTCATCCTGCCCTCAAAGTTTCGTGCCGAGTTCGAACGCGGTGGCCACCTCAGTCCGAACACCGAAGGTTGCGTGGCGCTCTGGACACCGGGGGAGTTCTCGCGTCAAATGGAAGAGCGTCTTCAACAGAGCCGGGTCGGCGGCTCGTCCGAACGCCAACAGGTTCGTTACTGGTCCGCCAACTCCTCCGACGTCGATTTCGACAAGCAGGGACGATTCGCGTTACCAACCGCGATCCGCGACTACGGACAACTGGCGGGCGACGTCTTGGTGGTTGGCGCCATTGACCACGTTGAACTTTGGAACCCGGCGACCTACGCGGAGAAGGTCAACGCCGCCGAAGAGATGTTTAAGCAGGGCAGTGACTAGTGAACGGAGCACCACTGCAGTACCGGCCGCGGACCACGCGCAGCCTGGCAATCGCGGCAACGAAGCGGGAAACCTCCTCCGCCCTCTCGCTCGTTGTCGCGATTGAAAGGCTACGGATGGCCCACGACAGTTACCACGAACCAGTACTCGCGAGCGAGATCGTCGAGTTGTTGTCCAGCCTGCCGGCTGGGGTGGTCGTTGACGCCACGTTGGGCGGAGGTGGTCACGCGGAAGCTCTCCTCACCGCGGCGCCGCACCTTCGCCTCCTGGGCATTGACCGTGACCCCGACGCTCGTGCGGAAGCAACGAAACGCTTGACACCGTTCGACCTTCGGGTGCGCGTGGTCAGTGCGACGTTCGCTGAACTGAGTGACGTCCTCCATGACAATGAAGACTTTCTTGGTGCTGACGACGTCGTAGCGGTGTTGATGGACCTCGGCGTCTCGTCCCATCAGCTCAATGAAGCAACGCGCGGGTTCTCTTTTCGCGCCGACGCGCCGCTCGACATGCGAATGGATCCCTCCCAGGGCGAGACGGCGTCAGACTTTCTCGCACGGGTCAGCCAGCACGAACTGGCTCGACTGCTCAGGAATAACGGTGAGTCACGCTTCGCGGGTTCCATTGCGAAGTCGGTCATCGAACGCCAACCCCAGACGACCTTTGAACTCAACGAAGCCGTTGAGCGCGCGGTTCCCATGGCGGCGCGTCGTCGTGGTCACGTCGCGACGCGCGTCTTCCAGGCGCTTCGCGTCGCGGTGAATGGCGAAGAGGAACAGCTCAGCGAAGGACTCGACGCGGCGTTGAACGCATTGAGCGTGGGTGGCGTGATGGCCGTCATTTCGTACCACTCCGGTGAGGACCGCGTGGTGAAGTCATTCTTCGCCGAGCAACAGAGTGGGGGATGTCGCTGCTCGCCGGAACTAGGTTGCGTCTGTGGCGCGATTTCGCGCGTCAAAGTCGCCAAAGCCAGCGCTCAATTGGCCGGCCCTATCGAGGTCGCTGGTAACCCTCGCGCTCGTTCGGCGCGACTGCGCGTCGCACGGAAGGTGGCGCCGTGAGCGTCATCAGTTTTCCACGTCGCGTCGATACACGCCGACCGCCCTCGCGTCAAGCTCCCTCGACGCGACCCGCCTCGCACCGCGCGGAGGCGCCACGTCGTGGCATTGCGACGAAGCGCTGGCGCGCTACGTCCTCGTCTCGAAAGTCCGCCACGATCGTGGTACTCGCGCTGATGTTGTCGCTCGCGGGCTCGATGTTCGAAGCAAATCGTCAGATCGAAATCCACACGCTCCAAAGTCAACTGTTGCAAGAACAGTCGGCGTACGCCGTCCAAGTGGGTTCACTGACCAACTTGTCCGCGCCAAGTCAGATCGCGACAAAGGCCGGGGCTCTTCATCTGGTGGATCCCTCCTCGGTCACCCAAGTTCCGTCCACGTCTCTTGATGCTCCTCTGCCACTACCGAAGTTCTTGGGTTACGCACCGGCAACATCAAGGACGATTCGGTGACCACGCACAACACGTCGACGCACAGTCGTACCAGGGTCCAACAGAGCACCCCGCGCGTCAAGTCTCAGGGTCGTCGTCGTTTGTTGTTGTTACGCGCGACGCTGGCGCTGGCCTTTTGCGCCCTAGGTGTTCGCCTCGTGTTCTTGCAAGTCATCGACCACGCGCACTACACCGCTCTCTCGGTGGCGCAGGTAAAGGTCAATCTCACCACGACCGCCCTTCGCGGCGGCGTCTACGACCGCCGCGGCGAAACCTTGGCCGTGTCGCGCCCGACGTCGCTCGTCATCGCGGACGACTTTCAAATCAAGAGCCCCGCCACCGAGGCGAACGCGATGTCGCCGTTGGTGCACGTTTCGGTCGCGAAACTTACGGCGCTCCTGTCGAAGAGAAGTGGCTACGTCATCGTCAACAACAAGCTCGATCTCATCGACGGTCGAAAGGTCTCGTCGTTGATGTTCCCCGGTGTCGTCGTGGAGAACTCGTCGGTACGCACGTATCCCGACGGGACCCTGGCGACGTCGCTCCTGGGCGGTCTGAACGCCGCCGGTACGGGATCGACGGGCGTCGAGTACCAGTACCAGAACTTGTTGGCTGGTCAGACCGGCGTTACGCGCGAGTTCGTCTCCGCCTCGGGTGTCAACCTGCCGGCATCGCACTCCACGGTCATCAAGAAGGCCAAACCGGGCGTTGGACTCGAACTGACCATCGACTCCTCGCTGCAATACGTGACCGAGCGCTCACTGGCGCGCGACCTGAAGACGTACGACGGCCTGACGGGTCTCGCGGTCGTTATGGACGTGAAGACCGGTGAGATCCTCGCCGACGCGTCGCTCGTCAACACCAAGACCACCGCGGGTGCTCTTGGACCCATCCCGAGCTGGGGTCAGAACGTCGGGTACGCGGGAATCGACCAGACCATCAACAACCTGCCATTCTCCCAGGCGTATGAGCCGGGCTCGGTCTTCAAGGTCGTCACCTTCTCGGCCGCCCTTCAAGACGGTCTCATCACGCCCACCACCGTCTTTCCCGTGCCGAACTCCGTGGTCGTGGGAGGACGACTCTTTCACGACGCCGAGAATCACGGTCTCGAACATCTGACGGCAACCCAGGTGTTGGCGCAGTCGTCGAACATCGGCACCTACGAGATAGGTGCGCGCGTCGGCGAGTCAGGAATTTTGGCCCAGGTGCAACGTTTGGGTTTTGGCCAAACCACGTCGATCAACTTTCCCGACGAAACGCAGGGCCTCTTGGTGAACGCCTCCAACTGGTACGCGAGTGACCAGGTGGCCCTACCCATTGGCCAAGTCGACGCGGTGCCCGCAATTCAAGTGTTGGACGCCTACAACGCCATCGCGAACGGGGGCGTCCTCGTCGAACCCAAACTGGTTCGTGGCTACGTCTACTCGAACGGCACCATGAAGGCCACTGCGCCGAGCGTCAAGCGTGTCGTACTCTCGCCGACCGTGGACGCCACGATGGTCAAGATGCTGGAACAAGTCGTCCTGAGCGGTACCGGCTCGAACGCCATCATCCCTGGCTACAGCGTTGCGGGCAAGACGGGTACCGCGACGATTCCCTATCCCGGTAAAGCCAAGCTGACGGGTAACTACAACGCCACGTTCGTGGGTTTCGCGCCCGCGAACGACCCCGTGCTGTCGATGATCGTGGTCATCGAGCGCCCCCTTAATAACATCTTTGGTGGCACCGTCGCCGCCCCCGTCTTTCAAGAAGTGATGTCGTACGCACTGCACCACTACGGCATTCCTTCCAACGGCACCGTCGTGAAGCCCCTCAAGGGCGCGAAGGCCAGCATCTCGTCGGACGTGACCTGATGCAACTCGGCGACATCTTGGACGATGTCTCGATCGACGTCGCGACGAGCAGCCTCGAGATAACTCGCGTCGAGAACGACTCGCGAGACTGCACGCCGGGCACGCTCTTCTTCGCGATGCCCGGCACCGCGCAACACGGTGCGCGTTTTGCGCGAGACGCGGTGGCGCGCGGGGCGAGTTGCGTCGTGGCCGACGACGACCTCAAACTCGAGGTGCCCGTGGTGGTAGTTCCGACCTCGCAGCTACACGCACTGTTGGCACACGCGAGTGCCACACTGACCGGTCATCCCGAGACGAAGGCGAAGTTGGTCGGCGTGACGGGCACGAACGGCAAGACGAGCGTGACGTCCATCGTGGCCTCGTTGGGGCGCGCGCTTTCGTGGAACACCGCGAGCATCGGCACGTTAACCAACGAACGAACGACCCCCGCGGCGCCCGAGCTCTTTCGCACCCTCGCGGCGATCGTGGCGAACTTCGATCCCGCGACCAACGACGCGTTGATCGCCCTCGAGGTGTCGAGTCACGCCCTCGATCAACATCGAGTGGACGGACTGCGATTTTGCGTGGCCGCCTTTACCAACCTCAGTCACGACCACCTGGACTACCACGGCACCATGGAGGAGTACTTCGAAACGAAGGCGTCACTCTTCACGAATGAGTACGCCAAGCGCGCCGTCATCTGGACGGACGACCCTTACGGCGAACGCCTCGCCGAGATGACGGATCTCCCGGTGACACGCGTGTCGCGCGCCGACGCCGTTGACGTTGGCACCTCGCTACTTGGCTCGACGTTCTTCTGGCGAGGTCATCTCGTGAACTCCCCACTCGTGGGTGGCTACAACGTGGACAACGCGCTGCTCGCGATGGCCATCGTGAGCACCCTCGGCGCCGACGACGCCGCCGTGGCGGCGTCCATGGGCGACGTCGTGTCAGTACCCGGACGTTTCGAGATGCTCTACGGCCGCGACGTGACGGTCATCGTCGATTACGCGCACACGCCCGAGGGCCTCCAGCGACTGCTCGGTGACGTTCGTTCCTTGCGGTCCGAGGGTCGGATCATCACCGTCTTTGGGGCCGGTGGTGATCGCGACCGTTCGAAGCGGTCCGAGATGGGTCGCGTGGTCTCGAGCGCGTCCGATCTCACCGTTCTGACCTCGGATAACCCCCGCTCCGAAGCGCCAGATGCCATCATTGATGCGGTGGCGACGGGCTTCGCGCCGGGTGCGCAGGTCGTTCGCGAGAGCGACCGTCGTCGAGCCATCACGCTGGCTCTCGAAAGTGCGTCGGCCGGCGACGTCGTCGTACTCGCCGGCAAGGGGCATGAGTCGACCCAGACGGTGGGCGATCTCGTGATCCCTTTCGACGACCGTGTGGTAGCGAAGGAACTTTTGAAGTGAGGATGTCATGTTGAGTTTGATGGAGTCGGGAGGCGTCGGGTTCCTCTGCGCGCTGATACTGACGCCACTGTGGATCAAGTTCCTCAGTGCTCGATCACTCGGTCAACAGATTCGTGAAGACGGTCCCTCCACCCATCACCACAAGGCGGGCACGCCCACCATGGGCGGAGTCATCATCGTGTTCGCCGCGGTGCTCGGCTACTGCATGGGTCACGTCGGCACGTCCATCACCTTCACCCGCGCGGGCGAACTCGCGGTACTCGTGATCATCGCCTCGGGACTCCTCGGTTTCGTCGACGACTACTTGGCCATCCGCAACGCGCGAAACCTCGGGTTGAACAAGCGAGGAAAGTTCATCGGACAACTTGTTATCGCCGGCGTCTTCGCGGTGTTGGCCCTCACCTGGGTGCATACGTCGACGGCTCTCTCTTTCACTCGCGTGACGTTGCCGGGTTGGAACTTGACGGCCGCCGGTTGGTTCTTTCTCGCCGCCTTCGTCATCATCGCGACGTCAAACGCCGTGAATCTGACCGACGGGCTTGACGGGCTCGCGGCTGGATCGGCCACGTTCTGCTTTGGCGTGTTGTCCATCATTGGTTACTGGCAGTTTCGACACTTCGCGATCTATCATCTGCACTCTTCACTCGATCTCGGTCTCGTGGCGGTGGGTCTCGTGGGTGCGTGTCTGGGCTTCTTGTGGTGGAACGCGGCACCGGCGCGCATCATCATGGGGGACACCGGTTCTCTGGCGATCGGCACGGGTCTGGGCGCGCTGTGCCTCTTGATGGACCTCGACCTCTTGCTGGTCATTATCGGTGGACTCTTCGTCGCCGAGACCGCTTCGGTGATTCTCCAGGTGCTCAGTTTTCGCCTTTTCGGGCGGCGGATCTTTCGAATGGCGCCCTTTCACCATCACTTTGAGCTGCGCGGATGGCCCGAGACGACGGTCATCATTCGGTTCTGGATCCTCGCGGGACTCTTGGCGATGTTGGGACTTGGCATCTTCTATGGCGACTTCTTGAAGATCGGCAAGGTGGTGTGACCGTGAAGACGCGCGAACGAAGTCGAGTGGCCCCGGCCCGCGAGAGCGTCCGAGCCCCAAAGCCCCAACGGGTGCGCGGTTTCTTGCATCCACTGCCGAGGGGTAACGCGACTGGCCGCGTCTTGTTGATGGTGACGACGGCCCTCGTCATCTTTGGCACGATCTTCGTCGCTTCCGCCAGTGAGGGTCAGGCGGCGGCCAATGGTGGCACGGCCTTTTCGACCATGGTCCACGACGTTGCGTACCTCTGTCTCGGCGTGTTCGCGTTGTACGTCGCGGCCCGAGTGCGACTCGACCGTCTCGTCAAGAGTGCGCCACTGCTCATTGTGGCCGGACTGTTCTTGTTGCTCGCGGTCAAGGCCGTCGGCGTCACGTCGAACGGCGGTAAGCGTTGGCTGAACTTGCACCTCATCAATCTCCAGCCGTCGGAGCTCTTCAAACTCTGCACCGTGTTGTTCATCGCCTGGTTGGTCCAACACCATCACGACGAACTAAATAACTGGAGGCAACTCGCCATTTGGACGTTGCCGATCTCGCTGGGCTGCGGCTTGATCGTCCTCGAGCCCGACATCGGCACTGCGTCGGTGGTGTTGGTGATCGCCGTGTCAATCTTGGCGGTCGCGGGACTCTCTCGACGCCTCCTCGGCTCGGTCGTCGTCTTGACGGGGTTCGCGGTGGGGACCTACCTCCTGACGTCGCCCTACTCCGCGACGCGCTTCTTCTCATTCCTTCACCCCAACTCCAACTTGGCGGGCAGCGGTTACCAACTGCTGCAGTCACGCATCGGACTCGGTGTCGGCGGCGTGACGGGACTCGGGCTCGGCCACAGTCGTGAGAAGTGGGGACTCCTTCCTAATCCTCACACGGACTTCATCTTCGCGATCGTGGGCGAAGAGCTGGGCCTCATCGGGACGTTGGCGGTGCTTGCGCTCTTTGTCGCGTTCTTGATGGTCTCGGTGCGCATCGCCCAACAGTGTTCCAACCAAGTGTATCGCCTGGTCGCGGTGGGTATCACGACGTGGATCGCCGTGGAGGCATTGATCAACATCTCTTCGGTCGTGGGGTGGTGGGCCGTGACCGGCGTGCCGTTACCCTTCTTCTCCTATGGCGGAACGGCGTTGATCACCGAACTCGCCGCGGTCGGTCTGCTCTACAACATCGCCCACGATCGAAGTCGTACGGACGATCTCACGATTCGCGAGTATCGACTGACGAACTTTCGCCAGACGCTCGAACGACCCCGCGCCCAACGGCCGGTACGTCGCCCCCATCCCCCTCGGCGTGACCCGCGGAGCTACTAATGTCCGGCCCCGTCGTCATCACTGGGGGCGGCACGGGTGGGCACGTGTTTCCGATGCAAGCCGTGGCCGACGCACTGCGTGACGCGGGTCTCACGTCGAGTGAGTTGCGCTTCGTGGGTAGTCGTCGCGGTCAAGAACGCCAACTACTTGCGAACACCAGCGTCGCGCTGACGCTGCTGCCCGGAAGGGGTGTTCGCCGCTCTTGGCGCGCGCGCGACGTGGTGGCCAACGTGGGCGCGGTGGCCGGGCTCGTGAGCGCGCTCGCGCTCGCGATCGTGCTGGTGCGTCGTTGGCGACCTTCGGTGGTGGTGTCGGTGGGCGGGTACGCCTCGTTCGCGGTCTCGGTCGCGGCGATGTGCTGGCGCACGCCACTCGTGCTGGTGGAACTGGACGCTGCTCCCGGTGCCGCGCAGCGCGTCGTCGCCAACTACGCGCGAAAGCGATGCTGCGCCTTTCCCGTCAAGGGTGAGAACGTCGTCGTGACGGGAGCACCCCTTCGCACGGCGATCGAGAACGTTGACCGGTCGAAGGTCGCGCGCGACGACGCGAAGGCTGCGCGAACGCCACCGATCGACGCGGAGCGAAAGGTCGTCGTCGTGATGACCGGTTCATTGGGGTCGACGCGCGTAAACCGGGCCGTTCGAGACCTCGCGGTCGAGTGGAGCACGCGCGCCGATCGCGCGATCATCCACGTGACCGGTCATCGGGACTTCGACGAGATGTCGACCCGTGTGCTTCCGAGTGACGGCCTCGACTACCGCGTGGTCGCCTTCGGGGAGATGGCCGAGCTCTGGACGCTCTGTGACGTGGCGATCTGTCGCGCTGGCGCGGTGACGGTCGCGGAGTTGACCGTGCTCTCGATTCCGTCGGTCCTGGTGCCGTTGCCCGGTGCGCCGGGCGATCACCAAACGAAGAACGCCGAGGCCGTGGTGAACGTCGGGGGAGCGCAACTTCTGCGAGACGCGGACTGCACGGGCGCCGCGTTGGCCGGACTCCTCGACACGATGATGGACCCTATGACGCTCGCATCGATGGAACGCGGCGCAGGCACGCTAGCGAGACGCGACGCCGCTCGCGCGATCGCCACGGTGATTCTTGACGTTCGAGTCAGTTCGTGAGCGCCTTCAGCGCGGGACAGCGCATTCACGTCGTGGGCGTGGGTGGCGCGGGCATGAGTGCTTTAGCGATGATGCTCGCGGAGATGGGCGCCGAAGTGAGTGGCTGCGACGCGACGGACACGCCGATCCTCGAAGACCTGCGCGCTCGTCGCGTCACGACCTTCGTCGGTCACGACCCTCACCACGTCGACGCGGCCGAGGTGGTGCTGTGGTCGCCGGCGGTGGCGCCCGATCACGTCGAACTTGTCGCAGCGCGCGAGAACGGCGCGGCGATGGTGTCGCGCGCGAACGCCTTCTACGAACTCTCACTGATGAAGAAGGTCATTGGCCTCACCGGAACCCACGGCAAGACCACCGCCACCTCGATGATGGTGCAGGTCGCCCTCGCCGCCGGTCGAGACGATGGCTGGCTCGTCGGCGCGCCCGTGCTCGGCGTGGGCGCGAACGGTCACTGGGGCAGCGGCGACGTCATCGTTGAAGTCGACGAGAGTTACGGCACCTTTGGCGAGCTGCGTCCCTACGCGCTCGGACTGCTGAACGTGGAGGCGGATCACCTCGATCACTACGGCTCCGTCGAGGCCCTCGAGACGGCCTTCGTCGACCTGGTGGAGCGCACGAGCGGGCCCTTCGTTGCCTGGGGCGACGACGCGGGCGTCGCGCGAGTGCTGGGCTCGGTGGCGCGTTCGTACGTGATCGTGGGCACCGCGCCGGGATCGACGTGGCGCGTTACGAACGTGGAACTCGAGCGCCGCCGTGCGACGTTTCGCTTGAACGGACTGGGCACGACGCTCGAGATCCGGCTTCGCGTTACCGGTGCGCACAACGTGGCGAACGCCGCGCTCGTTGCGGTGCTGGCGCACGAGTTGGGCGTGAGTGACGATGCCGTCGTGCGGGGACTGTCGAACTTCGTCGGCGCGCCGAGGCGCTATCAGTACCGCGGCGCGTGGCGTGGCGTCGACGTCTACGAGGACTACGCCCACCTTCCTGGTGAGATCAGGGCGACGCTGGCCGCGACGCGCGCCGGCGGATACGAGCGCGTGACGGTGGTCTTCCAACCCCATCGCGTCACGCGCACCCTCGCGCTGGCCGAGCAGTTCGCTTCATCTTTCGAAGGCGCACGCCACGTCATCGTGACCGACATCTACCTCGCCGGTGAGGCCAACCCGACGGGCGCCACGGGTGCGTTGATCGCCAACGCCCTTCAACGTCACGACCCTGCGCTCGACACGCTCTACTGTGAGGATCTCGCGCTCGTCGGCGGGCTCCTCGAACAGTTGGTCGACGATAGCGACGTACTGCTCGTCCTCGGTGCGGGCGACGTCGGCTCGATCATCAACACACTCGCGGGGGGCCTCGCGTGAACGCGTTCGACGCACTCGTCGCACTCGGGGGAGACCGGGTGCAGGAACACGCACCGCTCGGCGCACGAACGACGTACCGCGTGGGCGGGAGCGTGCGCCTGCTGGTGACGCTCTCATCACTCGCTGACCTCGACGAGCTCGGTCCACTTATGACCGAGACGGGACTGGGCATCTTGAGCGTGGGCAACGGTTCGAACCTCCTCGTCGAGGACGGTGAACATGACGTGCTCGTGGTCCATCTCGCTGGCGAACTCGCGACGTTGACGTGGCGCGACGAGGGCGAGCTGGTCGTCGTGGAGGCCGGGGCCGGGCTCGACATGCCCAAGGCAGCGCGTCGACTCGCGAGCGACGGCGTCGTCGGATTCGAGTGGGCCGTGGGTGTACCGGGGACCTTCGGAGGCGGCGTGGCGATGAACGCCGGAGGGCACGGGGACGACCTCGCCGCGTCGATCGGGAACGCGACCATCTGGACGGCCGGTACGACCGAGACCTGGACGAGGCAGCGCCTCGGCCTCGGCTATCGCACCAGTGCGCTGCGCGTGGGCGACGTCGTTGTGTCGGCGAGGTTGTATCTTCACAGGGGCGACGCGGCAGTAGCGGAGGAGAACGTGCGCGACGTCGTTCGCTGGCGTCGTGAACACCAGCCCGGGGGCGCCAACGCGGGCAGCGTCTTTCGAAACCCACCGCACGACCACGCCGCGCGTCTCATCGAAGCGGCCGGGTGCAAGGGACTTCGCTACGCCAGCGCGCGCGTTAGCGAGAAGCACGCGAACTTCATTCAAGCCGACGCCACGGGCCGCGCCGACGACGTCTTCACACTGTTGAGTCTCATTCGCGACCGCGTGCTCGAAGACTCGGGCGTCACGCTCATCAGCGAGCATCGCTTCATTGGCTTCGGGGTGACGCCGTGAGCCGCAGGCGCGTCACCCTAACGAAGAGCCCGCGACGAGCCAACGCTGCGCAGCGAACGAGTGCCCCTCGTCGCCCCACGAGCCCGGCGACACCGGCGCGCTCGAAGGGCGAACGCCCACGCGCGGCGCGTCGACGGGTTCAACGACTCACGAAGTGGCTGCTCGTGCTCGGTGTGGTCGTGACCGCCCTCACCTTCGCCACGCAGTGGACGCTTCGTCAGTCGTACTTTCGCGTGCAGCACGTCACCTTCGTTGGCTTTCACCACGAGACGTCGTCGGCCCTGCTCACGGCGTCGGGTCTCACGAGCCATCCCTCGATGATCAATCTCAGTGACGCGACGATCAAGAAGAATCTGTCGGCCTTCACGTGGATCAACGGCGTCGAGGTCACCAAGCACTGGCCGAGCTCGGTGGTGGTGACCGTGCGCGAGAGCGTCGCGGTGGCAGTGGCCTTCAACGCCAAGCACGTGCTCGAGTACGTCGATGACGCCGGGCGAGCGCTCGGCGTCGCGCCACTCAAGACCAACATGCCCACGCTTTCGTACTTGCACCCGACCTCGGCGACGTGGCCCTTCGCCCGGGCCGGACGCGCCGCGGCCTACGTCGCGAGCCAACTGCCACGCGCGTTCGCGTCGCAGGTCGCGATGATCACGGACGACGCGCGGGGCACCGTGACGATCAAGTTGACCACGCCCGTCACGTTCATCGTGGGTCCGGCGACCAACCTGCACGCCAAGTTCGTCGCGATCGCGTCGGTGATCGCGCACAGCCAGCTCGTGCCCGGTGACGTCGTCGACGTGACGGTACCCGACGAGTTGGCGGTGACGCCGCCGACGCACTCGTGAGAAAGCCAAGCATTTGACCAAAATGTAGTCACTGACTAGCCTTCAGTGACTGTTCGCGACGCCGCCCCCGCTAAGGCGGTAACAATAGAAGAGATAGCCAAGGGGAGCCTATGAGTCTCAATCAGAGCAACTACCACGCCGTGATCAAAGTCATCGGCGTTGGCGGCGGCGGTGCGAACGCGGTGAACCGAATGATCACGTCGGGCCTCAAAAACATCGAGTTCATCGCCGCGAACACCGACGCGCAGGCTCTGTTGCTCTCCGAAGCCGACCTCAAGATCGACATCGGGCGTCAGTTGACGAGAGGTCTGGGGGCCGGTAGCGACCCCGAGGTCGGCCGCCTAGCCGCCGAGGACCACCGTGCCGAGATCGAAGAGGCTCTGAAGGACACCGACATGGTCTTCATCACGGCCGGCGAGGGCGGTGGCACCGGTACCGGCGCCGCGCCCGTCGTGGCGGAGATCGCGCGCGCCCTGGGTATCTTGACCATCGGCGTCGTGACGCGCCCTTTCTCCTTCGAGGGTAAGCGCCGTGCCACCCAGGCCGAAAAGGGCATCCAGGCCTTGCGCGAAAAGGTGGACACCCTGATCGTCATCCCGAACGACCGACTGCTCTCCGTGACCGCGCCCGACACCTCGATGCTCGACGCCTTCAAGATCGCCGACGACGTCCTGCTCTCCGCCGTGCGCGGGGTGACCGACCTCATCACGGTGCCCGGACTGATCAACACGGACTTCGCCGACGTGAACACCGTCATGCGCAACGCCGGCACGGCCATCATGGGCGTTGGTAGTTCAACGGGCGAAGGTCGCGCGGTCAACGCCGCGCGCGCCGCTATTACCTCGCCGCTGCTCGAGGCCTCCATCGACGGGGCCCGCGGTATCTTGATGAACATCGTGGGTGGTTCGGGCGTGACCTTGAGCGAGGTCACTCAAGCGGCGGAGATCATTCACTCGGTGGCGCACCCCGACGCGAACATCATCTTCGGCAGCGTCATCGACGACTCGATCGGCGAGGCCGTGCGCGTCACGGTCATCGCCGCGGGCTTCGATCAAGGAACCGCGAAGGCCACGACCAACGCCCAGGCAACCATGACCGAGGGTCCGCGCAGCGACATCTTCACCGCCTCGAGTGACGACTTCTTCGACGTCGGTGGCGATGACGACCTCCCCAGCTTCTTGCGCTAGCGACGAACTGGCCGAGCGCCTTCGGGCCAACTTGGCGAGTGTGCGCGCGCGTATCAGCGCGAGCGGACGTGATCTGTCGAGTGTGCGCCTCGTGGCGGTCACGAAGACCTTCGGACTCGACGAAGTGCGCGCGGCCTACGAACTCGGTCTGCGCACCTTCGCCGAGAACTACGTGGATGAACTGTGCGAGAAGAGTCGCGCCACGCACGACCTCGACGTCTCGTGGCACTTCCTGGGTGCGCTGCAGACCAACAAGATTGCGCGCGCGACCCGATGCGCCGACGTGTTGAGCGCGGTCGCTCGAGAGAAAGAGCTCGAGAAGATAGCGGCGGCGTCACCGGGAAAGACCATTGACGTCCAAGTCGACTTCACCGGTGAAGCGCGCCGAAACGGCGTGGCGCCCGCTGAGGTGCCGGCGCTCGTGGCCCTCGCGCGTTCCCTCTCGTTGCACGTGCGAGGGCTGATGGTTGTGGCGCCCCCGGGCGAGCAAGCAACCCGAAGGGCCTTTGTCGCCACGGCTCTCTTGGCCGACGAGTTGGGCCTCGTCGAACGCTCCATGGGCATGAGTGACGATCTCGAATTGGCTTGTGAACTGGGCACCACCGAAGTTCGCCTAGGGCGCGCGCTCTTCGGCCCTCGGGTGCGCTGAGGTGGCCTGGCCTAACATGGTCCTAGGCAACGTTGCCAAGGAGACGTGAATGAAAGAAAAGCTACGAGGGTTCCTAGGGTTCCTCGGCCTCGTCGAAGACGAGTACGGCGAGTACGGCCCGAGCAACGCGCCTCGACCCTTCTCCGAGCAGCCCGACGAGGTCGAACCCGAGTGGGCGCCCGCGCCCGCGCCAACCAGTCGGATCTTTCCCACCCAGCCCGTGAACCCGTCGTCGTTTCGTACGCCCGCGTCGGGTCCCTCGCCCCAGCGCAATACGTCGATCTCAGTGCTGGACGGTCCCAACGGCGGGTCGCGCGTTCGCGCGATAGCGAATCCGAACGCGGCCCGAGGCGTCTCTCCCTTCTCCCAAGAACGCGACGTCGCCATCGTCTCGCCGGAGACCTACGACGATTCGCGTCGGATTACCGATCTCCTTCGTCAGAATCGAGCGGTGGTCTTGACCACCCTCGACGTGGACCAGAGTCTCGCCCGTCGCCTGGTTGATTTCACGGCCGGCACCGCGTACGCAATGAACGCCAAGATTGAGATGTTGATTCGTGGCGTCTACCTGGTCAGTCCCCAAGGTATGCACGTGGGACCCGAGATAAAAGAAAGACTTCGCGCGGCTGACTATCACGCCTTCGACCAGGCATGAGGTTCATTCAAGACGTTTTGTCGCTCTACATCCTTCTGCTGTTCGTCACGGCACTCTTAAGTTGGGTGCCACAGACCAACACCCAAGGTGGACTCGCCACCACGCAGCGAATACTGGCGCGACTCACCGAACCGGTACTGCGACCACTTCGTTCGATCCTGCCGCGACCGAACTTTGGTGGCGTGCGCGTCGACCTCTCGGTACTCGTCGCCATCGTCGCGCTCGAGATAATCAAAACGATCATCTAGCAACGCGCGATTCGCCCTCGCGTCGAGCGTCGAGCGGTAGGGTGGCAGCATGGACAGCACGGACAACGCACTTTCGGCGCTCGACGCCATTGACACGGTGGCCTTCAAAGTCGGCCTCAAGGGCTACAACGTCGACGAGGTCGACGAGTTCCTCGAACGACTGTCGAACGAGGTTCGCCAACTCAAGGATCTCGCGCATCAACAGCGCCAGCAACTTCGCCAAGCGGCCGAGCGCATCAGCCAGCTGGACGCCCGTGGCGCCACCGCGTCGGTCCCGGTCGCGCCGAGTGCGCCCTCGGCACCCGCGGCGCCCCCAATTCGATCGAGTGGGAGCGGCGGAGCCGAACAGGTGACGTCGATGATCGCCATGGCGCAGCGCTTTATCGAACAGGCCCAACAAGAAGCCGAAGCCAAGGCGCACGAATTCACGGGCGCGGCACAAGAGCGCGCGCGAGAGATCGTCAACGAAGCACGCAGCCGCGCCGAGGATGAAGTGAACAGACTGAACGGTCTGAAGCAACGTCTTAGTGAGGACGTGGACACGCTGGCGCATCAACTCGCCGCCGAACGAGCTCGTATCGCCCAAGTGCTCGCCGAGTTCACGCGCTGGGTCGAGACGTCACTCCAGGGCGGAGCGAAGTCAGCCGCGTCGAGCGTCGTGACGCCACCGGCGCCGAGTGCGCCGCCCATAACGCCACCGCCACCGCCATCCGCTGCGCCACCGCGACCGGCCCAGACGCCGCCGCCCGCGCCGGCACCCGTGTCATCACAGCCCACGATTGGCCAAGTACTGAAATTTGATCAGTCTTCTCGCGACGATCGATAGGAAAACCGCGCCCAACTGCTAGGGTCGGCGAGCACTTGTTCTTAGGAACGCGAGGAGTAAAGCATGCCGTCGAGCGCGAAGACCACAAAGAAGTCCCCAACGAAGAAGGTGGTCGCGAAGAAGTCCGTCACCAAGGCGCCAGCCAAGAAGGTCATTAAGAAGGCGCCCGCCAAGAAGGTGGGAGCTAAGAAGGTTGCAAAGAAAGTGTCCGTGAAGAAGTCGAGCATCAAAAAGGTGGCCAAAAAGCCCGTCCTCAGTCCCTCACAGAGGGCCGCGGCGGTGAAGAAAGCCAAGACCGTTGCCGCCGAGAAGGCGAAGCACGACCGTGACGCCAAGGCCCGAGTCGCCGAGCAGAAGGCGTTAACGCGCCAAAAGTCGCTCGACGCCGCCAAAGCGAAGAAGGAGCGCGAGGCCAAGGTGCGCGCACTCGCGAAGGAGAAGGCCGCACTCGCCAAAGCCAAAGTGATCGCGGCCGCGAGGACGAAGAAGGAACGTGACGCCAAGGCGAAGGTCGCCGCGAAGGAGCGTGAGGTGGCGCGAAAGGCCCGTGAGAAGGCCGCCGTCGAAGCGAAGAAGCAACGAGAGATCGATGCCAAGCGCAAAGCCATCGAGGCCGAAAAGCTTCGCAAGCTGCGCGAGATAGAACGCCGTGACGCCGAAGAGCACAAGCGCCAAGAGCGCCGCGAGGCCGAAGAGCGCAAGCGTATCGAGGCACTCGAGCGCAAGATGCACTCCAAGCCCTACGCCGATGACGCGGCCTTCCTCGAAGAGCTGCGTCAACTTCTTTTGGAGACCCGTACCGCAACGACGTCCCAGATCGCCGTGAGCGAGTCCGAAGCGAACGAGATGTTGGTCGACCGTGAGCGACTGGAGTACGACGACGAAGACGGCAGCAGCGTCGCGTCGGACATTCAGCGCGACCAGTTGAAGGAGTTCGCGTCCGCGCTACGACTCAAGGTCGACGAGATTGACGTCGCGCTCTCGCGTATTGACGACGGTAGTTACGGTCGCTGCGACGAGTGTTACGAGGCCATCTCCCAGCCCCGGTTACGGGCGCAGTTGCCGGTCTTCACTTGCGTGTCGTGCCGCGCCAGCGTCTAAGTTTCCATCTCAACCGCACCGTCATCGCGCTCGCGCTCGTGGTCACCGCGCTCGACGCACTGACCAAGGCGTGGGCTCGTCACGACTTGGCCCGCCACGCCGTGCGCGTCCTCGGTGTCGTGTGGCTACGCCTGCAGTACAACGGGGGCGTCTCCTTCTCGATCAATCAGTCGGGGCCCCTCGTGACGACGATCGCCACGGTGGTGGTGGCGATCGTGGTCGTCGTCGTGGGCGTCAACGCGAGACGCGGTGCCCCGGCGATCGGTTTCGGACTGCTCATTGGTGGGGGACTGGCCAACGTCGTTGATCGCCTCGCCGCCTCGCCGCATCGCGTCACCGACTTCATCGCGGTCTCGTCGTTTCCGGTCTTCAATCTCGCCGACGTTTCGATCACGGTGGGCTTTATCGTCTTGATGGTGGCCGCCCTACGAGGAGAAGCGTTGTTGGGACGATGAGTGACGACGGTGCGCGCGACGCGTTCGACGGCGAAACGCTCGACCTCGTCATCCCGAGCACTCTGGACGCCCTTCGCGTGGACCGCGCGATCTCGATGCTGACCGGACTCTCTCGCTCCGAGGCGCACGCCGTCTTACTGAGCGGCGCCGTACGCGTCAACGACAAGGTCGTGGTCAAGCCCTCAACGTCACTCGAAGCCGGCCAGCACCTCGTGGCTGTACTACCGCCTCGAGAGAGTGACGAGGTCGCGCCCGACCCCTCGGTCGTCGTCGACGTGGTGCTCGACGACGAGGATTTCGCGGTGATCAACAAGTCACCAGGCCAAGTCGTGCACCCTGGCGCCGGACAACGTCACGGCACGCTCGTAGCGGGTCTCCTGGCGCGTTTTCCGCAGATTCGAGAACTCAGCGCGGAAGGTCTCTGCGACCCTTCGCGACCCGGCATAGTGCATCGACTCGATAAGGGAACGTCGGGGCTCTTGGTGGTCGCCAAAACACCCGAGGGTTTCTTGGGTCTAAGTAGTCAACTGGCCGAACGAACCATGGAACGCACGTACCTCGGTATGGTCCAAGGCCACGTGGTGGAAGAACGCGGCGTCGTCGACGCGCCGATCGGTCGCTCGACGCGCACACCGACCCTGATGGCGGTGCGCTCAGACGGACGACCCGCGAGGACGGGCTACGAAGTCATCACGCGAGTCGACAAGCCCCACGCGATGACGTTGTTGCGATTGCGCCTCGAGACGGGCCGTACCCACCAGATTCGAGTGCACTTGGCGACCATTGGTCATCCCGTCGTGAACGATCTTCGTTACGGCCATCGCAGCGACAAACGACTCAGCGCCGAGCGCTTCTTCTTGCACTCGACGACGTTGGCCTTTCGTCATCCGCGAAACGATGAGTGGATCTCCACCCACTCGTTTCTTCCCGAAGACTTGCGAGGACTCGTGCCGAGCGAACTCGAGCTTTAGGCGACTTCGTGCGCGGCGAGCACGTTGGAGTCGTCGCGCAGAATCGCTAGGGCCTCGTCCTCAGCGCGACGAACTCGTCGCACGCCAATGTCCATCTTGGTGGCCGTGGCCTGCAGAGAGAGCGGCGTGGCACCACTCAATCCAAAACGAAGTGAGAGGACGTCGCGCTGGAGGTCTGTCAACTTCGAAAGTGCCCCGTGCAACTGGTCGTTCATCATGGTCTGTTCGATGTCGCTGACCCAGTCGTGCTGGCTCGGCGCGACGAGGTCACCGAGGGTCGTGGCGGAGTCCGAGCTCGCGGGCTGGTCGAGGCTGGCGGTAACACCGGCGAGACCCTTCAGGTTCTCGCGCTCGGCCTTGGACATGCCAGTCGCCTCGGTTAACTCTTCGTCGGTTGGCTTTCGTGCGAGGAGTGACGTCAACTCCGCGGTCGTCGCTTCGAGACGTTGGAGTTGCTCACCCACTTCGAGGGGGATTCGAATCGTTCGACCGTGCTGTTGCACGGCGCGCTGGAGGGCCTGACGAATCCACCACGTGGCGTAGGTCGAGAACTTAAAGCCACGCTCCCAGTCGAACTTCTCGACCGCGCGAAGGAGACCAAAGGTCCCTTCTTGGACGAGGTCGACCATCTCAACACCGCGGTCTTGGTAGCGGCGAGCCCAGTGAAGGACGAGACGGAGGTTGGCGGCGACCATCTGCTTCTTGGCTTCTTCGTCACCGGCGGTGACTCGCTTGGCCAACTCGACCTGCTCGTCGTAGTTGGGCATGGGGTAACGATCGAGGTCGCGCATGAGCAGTCCCAACATGTCGTTGGTATTCACAGCGGAACGGCGGGGGCTCGTATTCACAGGCATCTCCTTATGTCTTTGGGGGGTACAAAGTAGATGCGTCCTGGGCCGGGTATTTCTCCTATGGGCGCATTACTAATTTACCACGAGGGAAAAGAGTTTTCAAGCCCCCTCGGGGAACCCCTGTCGCTCTTGGACTTAGCCGCTGTGGGTTCGCGCCACCGGGCGACCGCCGCGGGCCTGACTGACCATGTCGGCCAGTGTGAAGCTCGACAAGTGCTCGCGCATGTGGTTGCCCACGTCGGCCCAGACTCCGAGTAGGACGCACTGGCCCTCATGGTCGCACGCACCGTCTTGGTGTGGTTCCCCGAAATCACCGGCCGCGATAGGTCCGTCAACGGCAGCGACGATCTCGGCGAGAGTGATGTTTTCCGCTGGGCGGGCCAGCACGTAGCCGCCACCCACGCCGCGCTTGGAGCGGACGAGTCCCACGCCCTTCAGACTGAGGAGAATCTGCTCGAGGTAGGGCTGGGGGAGACCGGTGCGTTCAGCGAGGTCGCGAACGGACGTGGGCGCGCCGTTACTATCTCGCAGGGCCAAACTGAGCAGCGCGCGGCTTGCGTAGTCCCCACGAGTCGATACTCTCACGGCCTCATTCTATCGACGTCGTGCCCGCCACCCCCGGTCCGCGCACGAAGCCCGTCATTGTCTGGCACACTGCAATGGTGGCAGATCCGAGAAATGAGAACGTGACCGTAAACCCCGACCAAGTGCTCTCGCCGGGTGAGACCGAAGAGAACACCGACGAAGAAAAAACCGACTACATCAGCCAGCCCGCGAAGGTCATGCGCATTGGTTCGATGGTGAAGCTGCTCCTCGACGAAGCGCGAAGCGCCCCCCTCGACGAAGCGGGCCGCACGCGCCTGCGAGAGATTTACGAAACCTCCGTGCACGAACTCTCTGACGCGCTTTCCCCGGACCTCGCGAAGGAACTCAGTCGCATGGCGATTCCCTTTAGTGCCGAAGTCCCTTCCGAGTCAGAGCTGCGTATCGCTCAAGCACAGTTGGTGGGTTGGCTCGAGGGCCTCTTTCACGGCATCCAAGCATCGCTGTTTGCCCAACAGGCCGCCGCCGCGGCGCAACTCGAGAAGATGCGTGATCGTTCGCTTCCGCCGGGCGCCAGAGAACCCCGGGCCGGCACGTACCTCTAGGGGCATTGCGTGGCGGCGCGCGAAGGCGTACTAATGTGCAAATCCCATCCGTGTAGTTTGCGGCGACGATCACAGAAAGAGTGCGGCTGATGACAGAGGGCTTCGTCCATCTGCACAATCACACCGAGTACTCCATGCTCGACGGCGCGGCGCGTGTCGACGAGATGGTGCTGGCCGCCAAGGCCGACGGTCAGCGCGCGATCGGCATCACGGACCACGGAAACCTCTACGGCGTGATCGACTTCTACGAGGCCTGCCGCCGCCACGACGTGACGCCCATCATCGGGCTCGAGGCGTACATGGCGGCGAACTCGCGCTTCGACCGACCGGCCCGCCGCGGCAAGATCGACGACACCGGGGGCGACACCGAAGGGGGACAGAAGCTCTACCACCACCTCACCCTGCTCGCGGTGACGAACGAGGGCTATCGAAACCTTCGCGAACTCTCGTCGTTGGCCTTTCTCGAGGGCTACTACTACAAGCCCCGGTTGGACTGGGAGCTGTTGGAGCGCAACGCGGCTGGCCTCGTGGCGACGTCAGGTTGCTTGGGTGGCGTGGTGTTGCAGGCGCTGTTGCAAGACGACTACCAAAAGGGACTGGAGCTCGCCGGACGACTACAGACCATCTTCGGGCGAGAGAACTTCTTCATCGAACTCCAAGACCACGGCCTCGCCGCGCAGCAACGCACGAATCCTCAACTACTACGCATCGCGAACGATCTTCGCGCGCCGCTGCTCGCAACGAACGACCTGCACTACGTTCGCCACGACGACGCCGAGATGCACGACGCCCTGTTGTGCATCGGCACCGGATCGCGCGTTGCCGACCCCGATCGTTTCCGCTTCGAGAGCGATCAGCACTACTTGAAGACAGCCGCCGAGATGCGCTACCTCTTTCGCGACGTCCCCGAGGCGTGCGACAACACACTGTTGATCGCGGAGCGCGCGAACGTCACGATCGAATTCGACAACGACGCCCTGCCCGAGTTCCCGCTGCCCGACGCGTTCGTCGCCGACACCCACAAGGTCGGCGCGACGAGGTACTTACGCGAACTGACCTTGCAGGGTGCCAGCGAGCGTTACGGCGCGTCGTTGAACGACGAAGTACGTGCGCGCCTCGACTACGAACTCGGCGTCATTGCCGACATGGGTTTCTCCGACTATTTCTTGGTCGTGTGGGACCTCATCCACCACGCCCGCGAGAAGGGTATTCGCGTGGGACCGGGTCGGGGATCGTCGGCGGGCTGTTGCGTGGCGTACTGCTTGCGTATTGTCGATCTCGACCCCATTCGCTACGGGTTGATCTTCGAGCGCTTCTTAAACCCCGGTCGTCGTCAGATGCCCGACATCGACATGGACTTTGATGAGCGCTACCGCGGTGACATGATTCGCTACGCCGCCGAACGCTACGGCTCGGACCACGTCGCCCAGATCGTGACGTTCTCGACGATCAAGGCTCGCGCCGCGGTACGCGACGCCGCGCGTGTCCTCGGTTACCCACCCCAACTCGGCGACAAGATCGCCAAGGCCATGCCGCCACTGCTAATGGGTCAGGACCTGCCCTTGGCGGCCTGCTTCACGCCGACACCGGGCTACGAGGGTCGCTACGGTGAGGCCAGCGAACTGCGCGCGCTCTACAGTGGCGACGCCGAAGTGAAGCACGTGGTCGACGTCGCGAAGGGCTTCGTCGACAAGCGGCGCCAGGACGGCATCCACGCCGCCGCCGTCGTCATCACGAAAGAGCCGGTGCTCGAGTACGTGCCGGTGCAACGAAAGTCTGGCCCGAACGGGAGCGCCGAGGGTGCGCCCATCGTCACGCAGTACGAGGCCAGCGCGATCGAGAAGTTAGGTCTGTTGAAGATGGACTTCCTCGGACTTCGCAACTTGGCGATCATCGAACGCACGCTCGAACACATCAAGCGTCGTCACGGCGTGGACGTCGACATCGATCACGTCGCGCTCGACGACCCCAAGGTCTTTGACATGTTGAAGCTGGGCAACTCCATCGGGATATTCCAACTCGAAGGTGACAAGATGCGCCAGCTCATGCGTCGTCTTTCGCCCACGAGTTTCGACGACATCGCGGCGTTGGTCGCGCTCTATCGTCCAGGTCCTCTTAGCGAGAACGTCCACAACGATTACGCGGACCGCAAGAACGCGCGCCAGGGCGTCAGTTACGACCACGCGGACTTGGAAGAGATTCTCTCCGAGACGTACGGACTGATGATCTACCAAGAGGACATCATGCGCGTCGCGACGACCATCGCGGGCTTCTCCATGACCGAAGCGGACGACCTTCGCAAGGCCTGTTCGAAAAAGATCCGTGAGATGATTCGTGCCCAACGCACCAAGTTCGTCGACGGAGCCGAACGTCAGGGCTACGGTCGGACCCTCGGTGACGCGATCTTCGACAAGATCGAGCCATTCGCCGACTACGCCTTTCCCAAGAGTCACGCCTACGGCTACGGGCTCATCGCGTACCAGAACGCGTGGTTGAAGGCGAACTACCCGGTGGAGTACATGGCGGCCCTCTTGACGTCATTTCGAGACGACAAGGACAAGGCCGCGGTCTACCTGAACGAAGCGCGCCAGATGGGCATCAAGGTAGGCGTGCCGGACGTGAACGAGTCCTTCGCCGAGTACGCGCCGTCGCAGACGACGGACGACACCATTCTCTTCGGACTGGCCGCCGTGCGAAACGTCGGAGAAGCACTCGTTGAGAAGATCGTCCACGAACGAGAAGCTACGGGTGCATTCACGAGCGTCTACGACTTCGTGCGCCGGGTCGATCCCGTGGTCTTGAACCGCCGTTCCATGGAGTCGTTGATCAAAGCTGGCGCCTTCGACTCACTTGGTGTACCGCGCCTCGCGTTCCTCTTGAAGGTGGACGAGATCGTCGAGGTCACACTCAGTCGTCGCAAGGATCTCTCGCTCGGCATCACGACGCTCTTCGCCGCGTTCAGCACTGAGGGCACCGACGGCGACTGGGAAGGAACCGAGATCGCGTTGGCGGACATTGAATTCGAACAGTCCGTCAAGCTCGACTTCGAACGAGAGATGCTCGGCACCTACATCTCGGATCACCCGCTCTACGAAGTGGGTGAGAGCCTCGGTGCGCGAACCGACGGTTCGATCGTCGCCATTCGCGAGCGAGCCGAGGAACTCGCTCGCAGTGGCAAGGCGGTGACCGTGGGGGGCATTCTTGCCGAAGTGCAACTACGTCAGACCAAGGCCAATAAGCAGTACGCTCGCGTGACGTTGGAAGACCTCGGTGGATCGCTCGACATCAACTTCTCCGTCGCGGCCTTCGAGAAGTTCAGTGGCTTCCTCGCGAAGGACAACGTCGTCTTGATAAAGGTGCGCCTCAGCGACAACGACGAGGAACTGCGCTTCAGTGCCGTGGACGTCGAACGCTTCCACCAGGCACGCGCGAACAGTGAATTACGTCTTTCGCTTCGTCCCGAGGACCTGACGCAGCGTTCCATCGCGACGCTGCGAGAGATTTTGACGCGGTATCCCGGTCCCTCACCGGTCGTGGTCGATACTGGCGCCGCCGGGAAGGTCTTCAAGCTGGGTCCGGACTTCAACGTCAGTATTCCCAGTGTGGTCGCGGATCTACGCTCAGAATTCGGCCGAAACGTCATCAAAGCTTGAAGTTGATTTAGGGGTCACAGAACTCCCGTAGAATGGTCCCCTATGGCAATGAACGTCACCACCAAAGACACCACTGCCCTCAGTGACGCCGAATTGGCTGAAATGGCCGATCTCTGCGTCGATCGAGAGCCCAGCTTCGACATCGGCTTTCTCTCCAAGCAACGTGAGGAGTGGGTGCTCGTCACGCACGTTCGCGAAGGCAACAAGCTTCGCGGTTACTCGTTCTGCACACTCGAACGAATTGGTGGCACGCCGTCGTTGTTGGTGGGGCTGCTCCTCGTCGACCGCAACGCGAAGTCCGACCAGACGTTGAAGACAATCTTGCACGATCAGTTCCGTCGAGCCCTCCTCGCTTTCCCTGATGAGGACGTGCTCTTGGGCGCTCGACTCACGTCGGCGGACGGGTACCGCGCCTTCACGGGACTCGACGACGTCGTGCCGCGTCTTGGGTACCGACCCACCGGTGAAGACCGGGCGTGGGGGCGTCGTCTCGCGAAGCGCTTCGGTTCGGAGAAGTCCATCGACGACAAGACTTTCGTGATGACCGTCTCGCCGGGACCCGTCGGGGGCCTCGACTACGTGGCCTCAAAGGGCCCGATCCCCGAGGGCGCGGATACGTTTTTCAAAGGTATGAAGCCCGAGAAGGGCCAGCGACTAGTGGTCTTTGGTTGGGCCATGGCTGAAGCACTGGCCACCGGCAAGTTACCGAAGTAACGACTCAGCCCCGGGGCAGTAGCCCCGTGCAGCTCTTGTAGCAGTGGCCGTCAAGCGGCCGCGAGAGCGTCGTGAGAACGTAGGTCGGGCGAAAACCGAGCGCCGTCGCGAGGTCTTTTCCCGACAGTGACGTTCGACGGGTCGATTCGATCGTTCGAATCGCGTGCGCATCCTCACAGAGGAGCCACACGTCGTCGCCGAACCAGCCAAAGCGCACCCACGTCGAGCCGTCGTCGGGACGGCGCAGGAGTTGTGGTCCTCGATCGGCACCGATCAGGGCGACGCTCGGTCGTTCGCCGCGAAACTCCCAGTACGGCGCGCTCGGTCCACGAAACCCGAAGAGCGGCCCGTCGGCGGGACTAGCCAACTGTTCGAGCCATCCGCGAACCCTTCGTCCGCGGTACGTTCCGAGGCGTCGGGGTAGATCGAGCAGCGTCACCGCTTCGGGTTGGGCGAGGTCGTCGCGTTCGACATTCTCGGCGAGTTGACCTTCGACGACGTCAAAGGCCGCGAGGTCCGTCTCGATGTGGGCGGGCCACGGCACGCGCCAGCGCACGATGGCTTGACTCGCGAGGTCAACGACCGTCGTCGACTCGTTCGTCGATCCGAGCACGAGTCCGTGGACCGTGGATCCGCCCGCCAGGTCCACTGAGGCGCGTTGGGGCGTTCGTTCGATGAGTCGCTTCGTCGCTCGTACGGCGGGGTCTCGATTCAAGAGCGCCACGATTGACCAACCGCTCGTAGTTGGGCGTCGAGGGCGTCGAGGCTCGACACCGGCAGCGCGCACACGCCCCCGCGACAGACGTAGGCGAGGCCCTTCTCGCGGCCGCTGAGGAGGGGAGAGGTACCCGATCCAGTGATCAAAACGGTGCGCGGCATCGCCATCGATCGTACGTGATGGGCCCAATCACCTGGAACGCCGGGAATAACGACCTCCACGCCCTCGAGCGCGTAACCGGCCGCCGCCACGAGGTCTGGCGCGGCGCTCGGGTGCGAGACCAGGAGTGAGCCGGCGAGTTCAACGAGTCGTTGCGCTACGACGAGGAGTTGGTGGTCGCCCCCGCAGAGGGCGACGCGCGCGAGAGCGCGAGTCGACACGGCGTGAGCTGAGGGTGTCGCGCCGTCGAAGATCTCCTTGGGTCTCGTCGAGAGATCGCTCACGAGGTCGCTTTGGCTAAAGACCCCGGCCCCGTCATGCGGCGACGTTGTCGTCGGCACTGGTCCGTCCCAGTAGTGATCGATCACGTAGCGCGCGACGTCGTTCGCCGCGTGGAGCCACTCGTCATCGCCAGTTAATTCAAAGGCGTCGATCATCGCGTCACCGAGCCACGCCACGTCGCTCGCCGTGGCGTGCGCCTGGCGTCGCTCGGTGCGCCACCACGTGTCGTTCGTGAAGTGCGACGTCGCGAGTGAGCGCAGAAGGTCGATTCCGAGTGTTTCGACCTCGTGGACACCACTCCGCAGGAAAGCGGTGGCGATCATGGCATTCCACTCCAAGATGACCTTTTCGTCGCGACTGGGTTGCACTCGTGAGCCTCTGCGCTTCACGAGAGCGGCGTGCGCCAGGGCGAGCGTTGGGGGCGTGGTGAAGGGTTCGCCGTCGCGAAGGCGCGGAATGGAGCGTCCTTCGAACTCGCCGGGCGTCTCTATCCTCCAGCGCGCGAGCGCGTCGTTGAGAAGGTCTCTCTGGCCACTCTCTTCAAGCGCCTCTTCTACCTCGCCGCGCGTCCAAGTGACGTGTGAGCCTTCGACGCCACCGGCGTCGGCGTCGAGTGACGACGCGTACCCGTCGTCGCGACGCAGATCGCGCGCGACGAAATCCAGCGTGTCGAGGGCGACCTCTCGCCAGTCGGGGCGACCAAGAGTGAGGCTCGCGCGCAAGAAGCACCGTGCGAGGAGCGCTTGATCGCTGAGCATCTTCTCAAAATGAGGGACGTGCCAGTTCGCGTCGACGCTGTAACGCGCGAAGCCGCCCTCGAGGTGGTCGTAGAGTCCGCGGCGCGACATCGAATCCAGCGTTCGCGTCACGGCGGCGCGCGCTTCGGGGTCGTCGAACTCGAGCAACGCCTCGACGAAACTGGGTCGAGGGAACTTCGGTGCCGTGCCGAACCCACCGTCCGCGTCAACTTGTCCGATGAGTTCCTCGCGCAGGTGTTGGCGAATTGCCGCGAGGTCCAACGTCTCGTCGAAGGGTGCGAGGTGGTCGACGAAGTGGACTTCGCGCGAGAGTGCGCTCGCGAGTTCGCCAGCTTGACGTTCGACGAGTTCACGTTGGTTGACCCAGGCGTCGTGCAGGCCGAGGAGGAGACGTCCGAAGCCGACTTGGCCGCCGCGGTCCGTCGGAGGGTAGTACGTGCCCGCCATGAAGGGCTTGCCATTCGGAAGGAGGAAGACCGACATCGGCCAACCACCGTGTCCCGCCACCAGTTGGGTCGCGGCCATGTAGAGCGCGTCAACGTCGGGGCGCTCTTCCCGGTCGACCTTCACCGGGATGAAGTACTCGTTTAAAAGTCGAGCGATCCCGTCGTCTTCGAAGGACTCGTGGGCCATGACGTGACACCAGTGACACGCCGCGTAGCCCACGGAGAGAAAGATCGGCCGATCGCTGCGCACCGCCTCGTCGAGGGTGTCTTGGCTCCAGGTACGCCACGACACGGGGTTGTCGACGTGATCCAAGAGGTAGGAGGAACCCAGTTCGTGGCGCAGGTCTCTTAGAAGAGGCATCGCGAACTCACCGTGAAACCTTAGGCGTTGACCTAGGGAGTGCGGTCATCGACGGTGCGATGACACGTCAGCGCGCCCATCGCGTCGTCGCTCCCACTCATCCTTGCGTACGGCCATGACGATCTCGTCGGTCCACTCACCCTTGACGAACTCGTTCTCGACGAAGTGGGCCTCTTGACGTAGACCCACCTTCTCGAGCGAGCGCACCGAAGGGGCGTTTCGCGCGTCGCAGCGCCCGACGACGCGACGCAGACCGTACTGGGTGAAGCCAAGGACGAGGAGTTCCTCGTAGACCTCGCCCGCGAGACCCTGGCTGTGAAAATCGGGGTGAAGCGAGCCACCAATCTCGCCCTGGCGGTGTTCGTTCTCGGTCCATCGAAGAATGAAGTCACCAATGACGCGCTTGGTGGTTCGAAGCTCGACCGCGACGTTGAGGATGTTGTCTTCAGCCACGTCGTCGGGCTCGGCGAGGCGACCTTGCAACGCTGCGAGTGCCGCGGCCCGGTCACGGGGCTCGCTGTAGAGGTAGCGGTTCACCGCTTCGCTGGCCAGGATGAGCGCCAGATCGTCGAGATCGTCGAGTTCGAATCGTCGCAACGTCAATCGAGCTGTGGTGTGAGCGTTCGAGAGTTGCACCATTCGTACGTTCTAGTTCGAGAACCGACCTGACTTTCGCTACCTTCTGACTACTCTGAAAAATGACAACAACGAAGAAGGAGAGTTTGATGAGCGAGCCACTTCGCTGGGGAGTACTCAGTACTGGACGCATTGCCCACACCTTTGCGAGGGATCTTCCCTTTAGTGACGACGGCGGCGTCGTCGCGGCGGTCGGGTCGCGGTCAAAGGCGTCGGCAGATGCCTTCGGTGACGAGTTCGACGTTCCCCGGCGCCACGCGTCGTACGAGGAGCTCGTTCGTGACGACGAAGTGGACGTGATCTACGTCGCCACCCCCCACCCCATGCACTTCGACAACGCCATGCTGGCCCTCGAGCACGACAAGCCGGTGCTGGTCGAGAAGGCGTTCACCATGACCGCTCTCGAGGCTCGCGACCTCGTCGCCGCCGCGCGGTCGAAGCAACTTTTCTTGATGGAGGCGATGTGGACGAGATTCTTGCCCCACGTCGTGAAACTACGAGAACTCATCAGCGAGGGTGCCTTGGGCGAGATCGTGACGGTCGAGGCGGACCACGGCCAGTGGTTTGAGCACGACCCCGCGTTCCGACTCTTCGCGCCGGAACTCGGAGGCGGCGCCCTGTTGGACTTGGGCGTCTATCCCGTGTCGTTCGCTTCGATGCTTCTGGGTACGCCCGAGCGTTTGACCGCTCTCGTCGATCCCGCGTTCAGCGGCGTCGACGGACAAGCGTCGATGCTGTTCGGCTACGCCAACGGAGCACAGGCGGTGCTGACCTGTACGTCAAGTGCTCAAAGCGCGACGCGTGCGTGCGTGACGGGCACCGAAGCGCGGATCGAAATTGACGGCGCGTTCTACGCACCTACGTCGTTCACGCTCATTACCCGTGACGGAGAAAGGCAGCGCTTTGATTTTCCGTCGGAGGGCCGTGGCCTCCACTACCAAGCGAGTGAAGTAGCAAGGTGTCTTCGGGAAGGGAAGTTGGAAAGCACCTCGATGCCGCTCGACGAGAGCGTCACCATCATGGAAACGATCGAAAGTGTGCTGGGTTTTCTCGAGGCGTGACGCCGTCCGAAACGCTTCGAGCGCGAGAGAAACACTGTCGGATTGGGACATGTGAACGCGGTGGCGGGTTAGTCGGCGCACGACGCGAGTGATTTCACGGGCCGAGCGAGGCTCATCGCCTGAGGATTTCCGTGAACCGCACTTTTTTGAGAACTCTTCCGTGCTACGTTTTCCTCCGGACGTTGCTTGTCACCGAGCGTTCGAGCGTTAATCACAATTAATGGCATCGTTGGGGTGCCACAGAAGGGTTGGGGAAAAATGAAGTTCAAAACAGGAAGGACTCTTGCCTCGGTTGCACTAGTTGGCGCTTTCGTCGTCGCAGTGTTGCCAAGCGTGAGTTCGGCAAGTACTCCTACCGTCAAGGACAGCACGTTTAACACGAGCTTCTCGACGATGAAGTACCTCAAGAGCGTTGTTGCTAAGGGTCACGGGAAAATCACCGTCATTCTGCCCGACACCGTTACGTCAACGCGTTACACGGAGTTTGACGCTCCGTATCTGAAGCAGGCGTTCAAGGCCGCGGGGCTCAAGTCGAGCCAGTACACGGTCGAGAACGCTCTCGGAAGCGACACTAAGCAGTTCACGGACGCGCAAGCGGCCATCACCAATGGCACCAAGGTGCTCGTCTTGGACCCGTTGGACTCAACGACGGGTGCCGTGATCGAGGCGTACGCCAAGGCTCGCGGTGTGAAGGTCATTGACTACGACCGTTTGACATTGGGTGGGGCCCGTACGTACTACGTCAGCTTCGACAACGTCGCCGTAGGCACCTTGATTGGTAAGGGACTACTCAGCTGCATTACGAGCTGGAAGGTCGCGAGCCCCGTGGTTTACGTCATGCGAGGTGCGCCTACTGACAACAACGCTACGTTGTTCGCTCAGGGCTACGACGCGGTCTTGAACGCGAACGGCTACAACACGTCCGCGGGATCCGCCAACACTGTGGTGGAGAACACGGGTACGTGGACGCCGACGGTGGCACTGACTGACTTCCAGGGCGCCTTCACGGCGAACTCGAAGATCAACGCAGTGGTAACGCCGAACGACGAGAACGCGGCACCAATCATCAGCAACTTGCAGAGCAAGGGTCTTAAGCCTCAGACGATTCCGTTCACGGGCCAAGACGCTACGCTCACCGGTTTCCAGAACATCATCTCTGGCTACCAGTGTGGCACCGTGTACAAGCCAGTTTGGCTTGAGGCTCAGGCCGCCGCTGCGTTGGCTGTTTACCTCCGTGCTGGCGTCAAGCCACCAAGCGGCTTGGTAAACGGCACCGCGACCGACTCGAGCGCGACTATCAACAGCTTGAAGAAGGTACCCTCGGTCCTCTTGACCGCTACCTGGGTAACTCCTGCAACCGTTGAGAGCACCGTTGTGCACGACAAGGTGATCGTGGCTTCGGCTCTGTGCACCAGCTCGGCACCGACGGTCGCCGGTTCACCGCAGCCTACGTACGCTGCGGACTGCACCAAGTACGGCATTAAGTAAGCAGTACAGCAACAAGACAATGACGAACACCCCCGAGTCACCGAGTTCCTTGACGCCCAGTAATGGGTCGACGGAACATGGTGTCTCGGGGGTTTCGCCGTCCTCGGCTCCGTTGCTCCAACTTCGCGCGATCACGAAGAGTTTTGGCGCCGTTCAAGCGCTGAAGCACGTCGACCTCGAAGTGCCCGCGGGAAAAGTCACCGCGCTCATCGGCGACAACGGGGCCGGTAAGTCGACCCTCATCAAAGCGATCGCCGGTATCTACACGCCGACCAGTGGCGAAATCCTATGGAACGGCAACGTGGTCCATATCCATTCGCCACACGACGCCGAACAACTTGGCATCGCCACTGTGTACCAAGATCTCGCCCTCTGCGACAACCTTGACGTGGTCGAAAACATGTTCTTGGGTCACGAAGATATGCGTCACCGCACGCTCGACGAGATCAAGATGGAACTCGCGGCGAAGCAGGTTCTCGCCGATCTCTCCGTCACCACAGTCAAGTCAGTTCGACAGAAGGTCGCGTCCCTCTCGGGGGGCCAGCGCCAGTCGGTCGCGGTCGCGAAGGCCGTCATGCGAGAGTCGAAGTTGGTCGTTCTTGACGAACCAACGGCGGCCCTCGGTGTCTCGCAGACCGCCCAAGTCCTTGAACTTATTCACACCCTCGCCGGTCGAGGTATCGCGGTCTTACTCATTTCGCACAATCTCAACGACGTCTTCGCCGTCGCCGATCGCATCGCCGTTATGCACCTAGGAACGCTCGTCAGCAGCGGTCCAGTCTCTGATTACGACGCGTCGAGTGCCGTCGATCTGATCACGACGGGTGAGTCCGCGCGTAGTGTGTCGACGATGGCTCCTAGTTCGTAATTCAACAGAAAGGCCACCGCTGTGTCCTCCTCCGAGGTGCCCAACGATCTCCAATTTAAGACCTCGCGTGACCAGGTGTTCACTCAAGTTTGGACCCAGTTAAAAGGTCTGCGTCGTGGGGACAGTGGCATGGTGCCCATCGTCATTGGCATCGTCGTGCTCGTCGCCTACTTCCAAATTCGAAACTCACTCTTCTTGTCCGCCGGCAACCTCGTCAACCTCTTCGTTCAGGCCACCACGTACGTGTTGCTCGGTATGGCTGAAATATGGCTTCTGCTGTTAGGCGACATCGATCTCTCCGTTGGCTACGTCTCGGTCCTCGGCGGGGCTAGTGCCGTCATCTTGACCGACACGCAGTTTCACTGGCCGTGGTTCCTCGCGATCTTGACGGCGGTTCTCGTTACGACCGCGATTGGCGCGTTACACGGTGCCATCACCATTCTCTTGCGCGTACCATCGTTCATCGTTACCCTTGCCGGCTTGTTGGCGTGGGAGGGTGTGCTCATCTACATCGTGGACGCGCAGGGCACGGGCGGCACTATTGCGGTTCACGAGAAGGTCCTTTACGACCTGGTCAACACCAACGCCTCGCCCCTCGTGACGTGGATCTTCTTCGCGGTCTGCGTGGCAGGTGCGTCGTTTCTTATTCTCACTCGCGATCGAGCGAGGCGCTCGAGTGGCTTGTTGGTTCAGCCCTTCGTCATCACAATGATCAAGATCGTCACGATGGCCGTAGTGACTATCGTCCTCGTCCTCGTCTTCAACGCAAACCGAGGTGTCGTCTTCGGGGGTCATCGAACGACCCTCGAGGGTATGCCGTGGGCGATTCCGGTTGACGTGTTCATGCTCGCTGGCGGTACCTTTTTCCTTAGCCGCACAAAGGCTGGACGCTACTTGTACGCGATTGGCGGCAACGTGGAAGCCGCTCGTCGAGCTGGCGTCAATGTCAACCGTTACCGCTTGATGGCCTTCATGCTGACGGGCTTCACCTCCGGAATCGCCGGCCTGCTCTACGTTTCTCGTCTGGGCGGCGTCTCGGACAACGTCGACAGCACGCTCGTGCTGTACGCCGTGGCGGCGGCGGTTATCGGAGGCACCAGTCTCTTCGGAGGACGAGGCAAGATCATCCACGCGCTGATCGGTGGACTCATCGTCGCCATCATCTATAACGGTATGGGTCTCTTGTCGATCACGGCGTCGGCGGAGTACATCGCCATCGCTGTCGTGTTGCTGGCGGCCGTGGCGGTCGACTCGCTCGCTCGACGCGGATCGGAAGTTACGCGCTAACGACGAAGCGGGTCTCTTCGCGACCTAGAAAAGTTTCGTTAGTTCAAGACGACGAATCTTGCCGTTTCGAGTCCGAGGGATCGCGACGACGTAGTGAATATCCTTGGGCTTGGCCCACGGACCCAGCCGATCGTTCGCTTCGGCGCGAAGCGCGTCGTCGAGTTTCGTTTCGTTAGCGACGACGAGCGCCACCACCCGCTGACCCCATTCGGGGTCGTCGACGCCGGTGACCGCGACGTCGAGGACGCCCTCAACGGTGGCGAGTACGGCCTCGAGGTCTTCGGGCCAGATTTTCTCGCCGCCGGTGTTGATGACGATCCCGAGGCGCCCACGAACCGTGACCCGTCCGTCGGTGATGCTGCCGGCGTCGCCGGTAGGGAACCAGTCGTCGCGGCCGTCGGGCCCTCGCGTGAGTGGCCGTGGCGACGTACGGTACGAGCGAAAGAGGGTCGGCGTGCGCACACAGAGCTCGCCGTCGACGGCGGCCACGTCGACGCCGGGTAGCGCGAAACCGTCGTAGACGACGCCCGATCCAGTCTCGGTCATTCCCCACGTGGTGACGACGTTGTCCGCGAGGTCGCCCGGTGGTCGAGCGCCGCCTAGTAGAACGCGGTAGTAGCCACTGACGTCACAACGCGCCAGTTGGGTGCGAACTAACGCAACGTGCGTGGCACCCTCACGCGGGCCTCGCTCGATGTCGTCGCCGTCACCCCAAACGAGTGAGGCGTCACTGAAGAGTGCGCGCAACACGACCGCGAGACCACCGATGTGATTGGCCGGCAGACAGGGATACCAGGTCGGGGGAGCGTCTCCTCGAAGTGTGCTCTGAGTGAGTTCGGCGCTGGCGCGAAGCGCGTCCCACGAGAGTTCCGCCGCCTTGGGCGTGCCACTGGACCCCGAAGTCAACATCACGAGGCCGATTTCGTCGTCCACGAGGCGACCCGAAGGGCGTTCGTGTCGTCCAGCCGCGTCGAGTATCGCCGTAGCGCCGAGTCGATCGAGCTCTTCTTCGCGAGCCTGAGGTGAAAGACGCTGATCGAGCACACAAAACGCGTCACCGACCTCGACGCACCGGCGAAGGGCCCGTTCGAGTTCCGGTCCCAGGGCGACGTCGAGCGCCAGCAGAGTTCGCACCTAGAGAGACTAGGGCGAGTGCTCGACGATTCAGGTTCTCCGCGTGACGGTCGCAGCCGTGCGACGGCGGGTCGACTGGTCATCAGCGCGTACGAGAAAGGTAGCGTGGACGACATGGCAAAGACCGTGATTGAAGGCCCCCCGCACGACCCCGTTGAAGAGTTTCGCTCCCTACCCCTTCCCGCGTGGGAGCGAAGCGGCGAGTACGGCGACATCGTCTACGAGGTTGCTGAGGGCATCGCGCGCATCACCATCAATCGGCCCGAAGTGCGCAACGCTTTTCGCCCGCAGACGCTCTTCGAGTTGGCCAACGCCTTCGAGCGCGCGAGGGACGACGTCACGGTCGGCGCGATCATCCTCACGGGCGCTGGTCCCGACGCGTTTTGTTCCGGTGGTGACCAGCGAATCCGCGGTGACGACGGCTACATGGGCGACGACGACGTCGCCCATCACGGTGTTGGGCGTCTCAACGTCTTGGACCTGCAGATTCAGATTCGCCGCCTACCCAAGCCCGTGATCGCTCAGATAGCTGGCTACGCCATTGGAGGAGGTCATATCTTGCACCTCGTGTGCGACCTCTCCATCGCCGGCGACAACGCGCGCTTCGGGCAAACGGGACCTCGTGTTGGCTCCTTCGACGGCGGCTACGGCTCATCGCTACTGGCGCGAACGATCGGCCTCAAGCGCGCGAAGGAAGTGTGGTTTCTCTGTCGTCAGTACGACGCGACTCAGGCACTCGAGTGGGGACTGGTCAACACCGTCGTGGCGCTCGACGATCTCGAACGTGAGACCGTCGCCTGGTGTCGTCAGATCTTGACGTTGTCGCCGATCGCGCTACGCATGTTGAAGGCTGGCTTCAACGCCGCCGACGACGGACTTGCCGGCGTACAGCAGTTGGCCGGCGACGCGACGATGCTCTTCTATATGTCTGAAGAGGGACAAGAAGGGCGCAACGCCTACCTCGAGCGTCGAAAGCCTGACTTCTCGAAGTTCCCCAAACGCCCATGATTGAGGCGCCGGGGGTGCAACGACGTTGGGTCCTCGCGGCGCGACCACGAACCTTGCCGGCCGCGGGCGTGCCCGTCGTCGTCGGGACCCTGTTGATTCGACCGCTCACCATTAACTGGCTTAACTCAGCGCTCTGTCTCGTCATCGCGCTCGCGCTCCAGGTCGCGACCAATTACGCCAACGACTACTCCGACGGAATTCGCGGGACCGACGAAGAGCGCGTCGGGCCCTTTCGACTGACAGTCTCGAAACTCGTCTCGGCCAAGAGCGTGCGCAACGCCGCCGTCCTGGGCTTCGCGGTGGCCGCTATCGCGGGACTGTGGCTGTCGTCGCGCACGTCGTGGTGGCTGGTGCTGATAGGCCTCAGTGCGATGTTGGCCGGTTGGTTCTACACCGGGGGACCGAAGCCCTACGGCTACTACGGCTTCGGAGAACTCTTCGTGTTCAGCTACTTCGGCCTCGTCGCGACGGTTGGCACGGCCTACGTCCAACACGGCACGATCCCGACGCGAGCCTGGTGGCTAGGCGTGGCCGTTGGCTTCATGGCCTGCGCGCTCTTGGAGGCGAACAATCTCCGCGACGTCGACGGCGACCGAGCTGTGGGCAAGAAGACCTTGGCCGCGCGACTCGGTCGTGAACGTGGCTCGTGGCTGTACGTAGCCTGCGTCGCGGGGGTCGTGGTGGGGGTTATCGGCGCTCGCCAACTAGCCGTCGTGTTCGCGGCGATCGTGCTCTATCTGCCGGCGTTGCGACTGGCGTTTTCGAAGAAGCAGGGACGAGA
>Ga0182024_10000826_pt1 | contig 80949 bp, 83 predicted proteins | sample P32metaG_FD_120480 | JGI IMG/M metagenome (GOLD analysis project Ga0182024, IMG submission 120480) | Permafrost microbial communities from Stordalen Mire, Sweden - P3-2 metaG (Illumina Assembly) | ecosystem: Environmental > Terrestrial > Soil > Wetlands > Permafrost | place: Sweden: Stordalen...
CCGGCGGCGTGACCTCGGGTAAACCTTTAAGGGTAAACTCGCTCCCTGCCCTCCCGCGCCTGCGGCGGAAGGTACGGGGGCCTGCGGCCTTTGCCCGCGCCCGGAGCGCCCAATCGTGACCGATATGTTTCCCGATCCGGGTGACGACTGGCAGCCCAAGGTCAAACGGCTGCTGCTCGATCTGGACGCGCGCATCGATTCGGCGGTGTTCGACAGCGGCAAGTGGGCGCGCGAGCTCTACGAGCGCTTCACCGCGATTATGGACCGCTGCCACGTCGCCGGCTGGCGGCGCTGGCTGCTGGTGGAACCGCTCTCCGAGATGGCGACGCTCGGCACCGGCGGGCTGCTGCTGCTGCTGACGCTCGCCATCCCGGCATTCCGCCAGACCTCGGACGACGATTGGCTCAAGAAGTCCGACCTCGCGGTCTCCTTTCTCGACCGCTACGGCAACGAGATCGGCAGCCGCGGCATCAAGCACAACGAATCGGTACCGCTCGAGGAAATGCCGGATGCGCTGATCAAGGCGACGCTGGCGACCGAGGACCGGCGCTTCTACGACCATTTCGGCATCGACTTCCAGGGCACCTTCCGCGCGCTGATGACCAATGCCAGGGCCGGCGGCGTGGTGCAGGGCGGCTCGACCATCAGCCAGCAGCTCGCCAAGAACCTGTTCCTTTCGAACGAGCGCACCATCGAGCGCAAGGTCAACGAAGCCTTCCTGTCGCTGTGGCTGGAAACGCATCTGAGCAAGAACGAGATCCTCAAGCTCTATCTGGATCGCGCCTATCTGGGCGGCGGGGCGTTCGGCGTCGACGCCGCGGCGCAATATTATTTCGGCAAGTCGGTGCGCGACGTGACGCTGCCCGAGGCGGCGATGCTCGCCGGCCTGTTCAAGGCGCCGAGCAAGTTCTCGCCGCTGGTCAACCTGCCGGCGGCGCGCGCGCGCGCCAACGTCGTGCTGGACAACCTGGTCGACAACAGCTTCATGACCGAGGGCCAGGTTTACGGCGCCAGGCGCAATCCGGCGACCCCGATCGACCGCCGCGACAACGGCGCGCCGAACTACTATCTCGACTGGGCGTTCGACGAGATGCGCAAGCTCGTCGACACCTTTCCGAAATCCGTCAACGACCGTTTCTTCGTGGTGCGGACCGCGATCGACACCAATCTGCAGCACTATGCCGAGCATATGGTCGAATCGAACCTGCGCCAGTACGGCCGCGACTACGGCGCGAGCCAGGCCGCGCTGGTCGTAGCCGATCTCGACGGCGCGGTGCGCGCCATGGTCGGCGGCCGCGACTACGGCGCCAGCCAGTTCAACCGCGCCACCGAGGCGCTGCGCCAGCCCGGCTCCTCGTTCAAGCCCTACGTCTATGCCACCGCGCTCGCCAACGGCTTCAAGACGAGCTCGATCGTCGTCGATTCGCCGGTCTGCATCGGCAATTGGTGTCCGCACAACTATTCCGGCGGCTATTCCGGCTCCATGACGCTGATCGATGCCATCACGCATTCGGTCAACGTCATTCCGGTCAAGCTCTCGATCGCGCTCGGCGACGGCAACCCAAAGCTCGGCCGCGCCAAGATCGTGCAGACGGCGCGCAATTTCGGCTTGCGCTCGCCGCTGCCCGACACGCCCTCGCTGCCGATCGGCGCCGACGAGGTCTATGTCGTCGAGCACGCCGTCGCCTATGCGACCTTTCCCAATCTCGGCAAGGCGGTCGTGCCGCATGCCGCGCTGGAAGTGCGCACCGGCACCGGCGAATTGGTGTGGCGCTTCGACCGCGACGGCACGCGGCCGAAGCAGGTGATCAGCCCGCAGGTCGCCGTCGACATGATCAAGATGATGAACTCGGTGGTCGAGAACGGCACCGGCAAGCGCGCTGCGCTCGAGGGCATCCCGACCGCCGGCAAGACCGGCACTACCAACGGCTGGCGCGACGCCTGGTTCGTCGGCTACACTGGCAATTTCACCGCCGCGATCTGGATGGGCAACGACGACTACCAGCCGACCAAGCGGATGACCGGCGGCACGCTGCCGGCGATGACCTGGCACAGCGTCATGGCCTATGCGCACCAGGGCGTCGAACTGCACCAGCTTCCCGGCATGGCCGTGCCGCAGCACGGCGCCGAGGTCGCCGACGCGAAGAACGGCGCCGAGCCGCACCCGGTCATGCTCACGCGCAAGGGGACCGATGCGCTGGTTCGCGTCGAGCATCTTCTGGACGATGCCAGCCGCGCGCTGACGGCGCAGGCCGCGCCGGCGTCGCTCGGCGCGCTTGATGGCGGCGCCGACCATGCCGCAACGGGCAGTTCCGCCAAAGTGACGGCGGCCAGCAACCAGCAGACTTCCGGAGTTACCCGCGGCGACTGAGCGCGGCGCGAGCCGTTGCGCCAGGCACCGCATGCGATGGGTCGAACGTGCGCCTCCTCTTCGGATCATGTTTCACGTTCATGCTTGCCGCCGCCATCGGCCTCGGCGCGACTTGGCTGACGCTGACGCGCGGCGTCGCCTTCGGCACGCTGACGATCGGCGGCTGGACGGCGTGGCCGAAGACCGGCTCGGTCGATATCGACCCTTACGCGCGCGCCACCATCGCGCGCACCGGCGAACTGCCGGTCGGCACCGGCGATGGCGTGGCGTTCTATGCCCGCGCCGACGATTCCGGCAACGATCTCGACGGCCGCTGCAGCTTTACGATCAGCGGCCTCACGCCTGCGGGGCGCTACTGGACGCTGACGCTCTATGATGCCAACGGCCAGCTCGTCGCCAATTCGATGGACCGGCACGGCTTCACCAGCGCCGAAATCCTGCGCGGCCAGGATGGCCGGTTCGCGGTCAACGTCGCGCCGCATGCGCGGCCGGGCAATTGGCTGCCGAGCGGCGGCATCGAGCGCTTCGTCCTGGTGTGGCGGCTCTACGACACGCCGATCGGGGTGGCGATGCGGACCACCAAGGAAGGGCCGATGCCGGCGATCACGCGCAAGGGGTGCTCATGATCCGGCTGCTGCTGTGGATCCTCGGCGCCGTGCTGCTCGGCGGCATCGTGCATCTCTCGACTGTGCTGGTCATGCCGCAAGCGGCGACGCAGGACGCCTATTCGCGGCTCTTACCGGTCACGCCGGTCAACGCCATGGTGCCGCTGGCGCCGCCGACGGCTGGGTCCGCGGTCATGCCGTTCATGGACCCGGCCTTCGCCGCCGCGGTGTGCCGCTACGATCTCGCCAGCGGCCCGATCAAGCTCACCGCGCCGCTCAGCCAGTCGTACACGTCGGTCACCTTCTATACCCGCACAAGCGTCGCCTATTACGCGATCAACGATCGCGCCGCCGGCCGCAAGGCCATCGAGCTCGACCTGATGACGGCCGACCAGCACGCGCAGGTGCCCGAGGAGGAGGACGTGACCGCCGCCGACCGGCTGATCATCGAGTCGCCGACCAAGACCGGCCTCATCGTGCTGCGGGCGCTCGCCGCGGAGCCCGGCCTCATGGCCATGGCGCGCCGCGCGATCGCCGCCGCGCAGTGCAGAACCGAGCCGTTGCGGTAGGCTTACCTGAACCCTTACTTGGCGACCGGCGCCGGGCGCTCCGCATATCGCCGCGGCTGGGCCGCGAAGTGCGGCGCCGGGACTAGTTCACTCGCCGCGAAGTGCGGCGCCGGGACGAGCTCATTCGCCGCGATCTGCTGCTGCAGTTGCGTGAGCACGCGCTCGGCCTCCGCTGCGATCGGCTCGGGCTCGGCGACGACCAGATGATCGAGCGCGAAGCGGTAGCCGGCGCAGCGCTCGGTGAGCGAATGCTGCACCCAGGCGACGGTGAGGGTGTTCTCGCCGATGCGGGCGAGCGCGTTGAGGCGCTCCGGCGGCGCGATGTCGGTGAGGTATTCCATGCTCCTGCCGCGGCGCTGATCGATGTCGACGACGCGGCGCGCGGCGGCGAAGAACGGCTCGATGCGCACGATGTCGTTGCGGACGTCGTCGATCAGCTGGTTGTAGCGCGCGGTCGAGGAGCGGTGAAACTTCCACTGCAGATGCGCGTAATAGGCCGGCGGGTTGGCAACCCACAGATTGCGATGGAAGTAGCGGTTGATGCCGTACTCGTAGATGACGGCGTCCCAGCGCTGGCGCTCGTAGGGCGGCTCGATCAGCGGAAAGGCGAGATCGCGCAGCAGGCGCTCGTCGTCGGTCAGATTGTAGGTCGAGATCGGTGCTCCCGCGATCGCGGCGGCGTCGCGGCCGACCCAGGCGTGGATGTCGTCGGTGACGAGGTCGTCGCGCAGGCGGCCGAAATCGCCGAGGCTCGAGCAGCCGGAAAGCATGAGGGCGGCAAGGACGGCGAGCGGCGGCAGCGCGCTCGCGCGGCGGTATCGGACGCTCGGCGGCATCGGCGCAACGCCGCTCAGCGGCGCCTCACGCGCCGGCGGCCGCCGTTGTCCGCGGGCGGCGGAGATTTCGGCCCGGCGCTCTCCGCGACCGCATAGCGTTCGACGCGGATGACCGGCAGGATGATGATGGTCGCGGATTGATCGACCGCCTCGTTGCGGCCGAAGCGCACCACGCGCCCCTCGTCGGGAAATCTGATGACGTCGCCCATGAAGCGGCCCGTCGCTTGCTCTGCCTGGCGGCAATTGCCCCTGCCGATACACAGGTATCGGCACCGTCGCGATTAAGACGGGTGCAAGGTTAACGCTCCGCTAACGTGCACCGCCTAAGCTGCAAGGCCACGACACATGTTGCAACCGAGACACGTGCAATGGAACTGCCCGGCTTCTCCAACCTTGACGGCCTCGCCGATCTCGGCGCGCGCAGCGGGGTAGACATGCGACCCACGCTCATTCGCGTCCTTACCGACCTCTACGTGCAGAAGCTTGGTCACACGCCCGACGAGGAGCGCCATTACACCGAGCTGGCGCTGCGGCTGCTCGACGCCGTCGATGTGCAGACGCGTGCGGCCGTAGCGGCGCGGCTCGCGCGCCATCTGTCGCCGCCGATCCGGATCATTCACTGGCTGGCCAAGGACCTGCCCGAAGTCGCCGCGGCGCTGCGGCCGCATCCGCTGCTGCAGCCCGCCGAAGACGCCGGTGCAACGGCGCAGCGTCCCGTGATCGTCGTTCCGGTCGTTCCGGTTGTCGAAGCGGCGGCGCCGGCCGAGCCGGCTGAGCCCAAGCGCGAAAGCGACGCGGCAACCGGCGCGCCCGGGATGGTCGATGCGGCTGCCGCCAACGAGCTCAACGAATTGTTCTTTGCTGCGCCGGCAAACGAGCGGCGTCTCATTCTGCTCAATCTGGATGTTGTCGCTCCTGCCCCGGAAAAGTCCGGCGGCGTCTCACTCGATCCGGCCGTCGCGCAGCGGCTCGAGACCACGGCGCTCGCGCGCAACCGCGAGGATTTCACCAGGCATCTTGCCGCCGCATTGCGGATCAGCCGCGAGCAGGCGCAGCGCATTGCCCGCGACGACCTCGGCGAGCCGATCGTGGTCGCCGCCAAGGCGCTCGGCATCCCGCGCGAGGTGTTCTATCGCATCCTGATGTTCCTCAATCCGGTGGTCGGCCATTCGGTCGAACGCGTCCATGCGCTCGCCGAGCTTTTTGACGAGATGACGCTGCAAGCCGCCGACGACATGGTCGCGGTCTGGCAGGCATTGCACGGCAACGAACGCGCCGCGGCAAAACATCACCCGCTGCTGTGGAACGACGAAGGCCGCCCGCGTCAGCGCCCGCCGACGCCGGCGCAGCGCGCACCGATTACCCCGCGCGTGAGCCAGCGCCGCGACGCGTCCTGAGCGGCAACGCTCAGCCGGCGACAATGTCGAGGAAGTTCCGCCCGGCGCGATCCTCGACCTCGACGATCCAGACATCGGGATCGAATTTGATCTCGCGCGCGAGATAAGCCTCGATCGACGCATCGGCCGCCGGCTGCGCGGCAAGGCTCGGGCTAAAGGCGCGGTCGGCGCCGCGCGTGTCGCTGACGATGCTTTGCGGCGCCGGGCCGAACAGGTCCGAGGTGCCGTCGAGCCGGCTGATGCGCACGAACACGGCGCCGGCCTCCTCGGCGCCGCGCCGGCGCACGACAGCGAACAGGCCCTCGACCTGGCAGCGGCGCAGATAGGCGGCGACCCACAGCGCGGATTTGAGGCGCATCGTCCGGCTCACATCGATCCACGGCGGGTGAGTTTTGCGAAAGTCGGGGCCAATAGTCGAGAGGCGGCCTAGGAATTATGCCTTCGCCGCGGCGGACTATTCGACCGGGTGCCCGGCCATGGCGGTAAGCTCGCGGACCAGGCGATCGGAAACGCGCCTGCTCACCGGCAGCTTGTGCTCGCGCTCGAATTTTTCGATCGCCGCGCCGGTGGCGGCGTCGAGCATGCCGTTCGGCGTGATCTGGCCGTAGCCGTAGTCCGACAACACGCGCTGCACCGCCAGAATGCGCGGGGACGGCCCAATGAGCTGGGCAATAACGTCGTTGGGCCGCACCGCAATGACCTGCGCCGCCGGCGCCGCGGCCGGCGGACGCGCCGGAGCCCCGGCGGCCGCGGATCTGGAGCGAGCGTCGGCCGCAACCGGCGCCGACGCCGGATTGGCGAAGAACGGCGCGGGATGCGAACCCGATTGCAGGAAAACGGCATTGACGACGATGACCAGTGTCACCGCGCCGGCGCCGAGAACCGCGAAGGCATCGACCGGGCGCTGCGCAACTTTTGCCCACAGCAAAAATCCGACCGACGCGGCGGCCTTTACCGCTCGCGCGTTCCAGCGACGACCTTGATTGCGACGCTCAGGCACTTTTCTTCACCGCGATGGTATGGCGTGGCACCGGCTGTTCGCGCACGCCGAGCGCAGAGGTCGGATGGGCCATCACATTGCCCGCCAATTCAGCCGGCACTGCGCGCGGCTTCTTCGCCGGCCGCTCGCGCTCGCAATCGAGCGGCAGGCGCACGACGATGCGGGTGCCCTCGCCGAGGCGGCTGCGGATCGCGAACTCGCCGCCGTGCAACCCCACCAGACCCTTGACGATGGAAAGCCCGAGGCCGGTGCCGCCATGGCGGCGATCGTAGGAGGCGCGCGCCTGGAAATACGGCTCGCCGACGCGCGCCAGATCCTCCTCGCTGATGCCGACGCCGTTGTCTTCGACGGTGAACGCGATGGTCGCGGCCTCGGTGCGCGCGCCGACCGTGACCTTGCCGCCGCGGTCGGTGAAGCGGATCGCGTTCGACATGAGATTGAGCAGGATCTGATTGAGCGCGCGCCGGTCGGCGATCATTTCGGGAAGATCGTCACCGACCAGCTTTTCGAGCGCAACGCCGGCTTCGCGCGCGCGCAACGCCAGAATCTCGCAGCAGCCGGCGATGACCGGCGCCGGCGCGAAAGGCTCCGGCGTGATCTCGAAATTGCCGGTCTCGATCTTCGACATGTCGAGGATGCCGTTGATGACGGCCAGGAGGTGGTGCCCGGAATCGTTGATGAGCGCCGCATATTCGTGGCGCCGGTCGGCGCCGAGCATCAGCACCGCTTCCTTCGTCAGCATCTCCGAGAAGCCGATGATGGCGTTGAGCGGCGTGCGCAATTCATGGCTCATGGTGGCGAGGAAGCGGCCCTTGGCGGCGGCGGCGCGCTCGGCCTCGGCATGCGCGTTTTCGAGCGCCTGCTGCTGCATCTTGCGCTCGGTGACGTCGCGCAACACGGCGACGACCTCACGGCGATCCTCGGCGCCGCCGCGCGCCTGTTCGAGCGGGCGGCAGCGCATCTCGATCCAGACGAATTGCGTCGCCGGACGCCCGCTGTCGTCGAGGCTGTCGCGCCGCACGCGGAACTCGACCGAGCTGCTTTCCCCCAATGCTGCGGTATCGCCGAGCGCGGTCAGATAGGCGGGCCGGTCGGCGACATGGACGCGATCGAACAGCCCGTGGCCGCGCAGGTCGAGGATGCTTGAACCGAACAGCGACTCCGCGGCCGGCGACGCGAACCGCACGGCGCCGTCACGGCCATAGCGCATGATCACGTCGGTCATGTTGCGCGCCAGCAGCCGATAGCGGTCCTCCTCGGCGTAGAGCAGCCAAAAGCTCGTTCGCGCCAGCGCCTCGGCGCCGAGCGCGAGCCCGGTCGCGTAGAGCGTCGCCGAAACGATACCGAGCGCCGCGAGCGCGGCATGCGTGCTCGGGTTCGGCGGCGGGAGCAGATGCTCGACGCCGAGCAGCACCAGCAGCCCGGCGGCGCCGAGTGCGAAGATCGACGCCACCGCAACCACGCGGCGCGACGCCGACAGCGCCGCCTCGAGCGGCACGACGACGAGCCAGATGGCGGCGAAGGACGCAATGCCGCCGGTGGCGACCGCCATGACCGTCACCAGGCCGGTCAGCGCCAGCGAGGACAGCACGTGCGCGCTCTCGTAGCGGCCGGTGCGGGACAGAAAGTAGGCAATGAGGATCGGCGCGAACAGCCAGGCGAACACCGCGAGCTCCATCGCGCTCGGCGCGCCGCGCGCGATCAGATAGACCGGAAACGATGCCAGCGCCACGAAGCTGCCGACGAGCCGCGGCGCGATGAAGGCGCGATGCCGCGCCGCCGTCAGCGCATCTTGCAGCGCCGACGGATGGACCAGCGTCTCGACATAATTTCTTATCGGCGCGAGGAGGCCCACTCTAGTCCCGTCGCACGTCCGGCGTTGCAGACGCGCTCCCCTTGTTCTGTCACTTGATCGTGTCAGAGGGGACTTAAGCGAACGCTAAGGCCTGCGGCAGGCAGCGCGCCGGGACTTCTTGGCAACGCCTTGCGCGGCGTCGCTGCGCGGGATTCATCCATCATGGTGAACGTCCCGTTGCCGCGGATTGAGCCCGGATTTCCGCTGCGCACGGCGAACGCGGCGGCGCCGCCATGACGAATGACTTGCAGAATGTCTTGCCCGTTGCAGAAAAGCCGCGTGCCGCGACCTCGCGCGTTCGTTCAAATTTTAGGTAAATTATTTTTTTTCCAATTGATCGAAAATTTGCGGAGTATTCTCTTCGATTATGGGCAAATATCTCCCGATCCCGCGAACGTGGCTTTCAACGGTCACTGCTAGTTTGCGCCCGCGTGCCGCAATGAAGGCCGCAGGGGATTCGGGGCTCATGTTCTTCTTGTTGCGAATGGCGTTCTGGCTCGGCATCGTGCTGATCCTGCTGCCCAGCGGGTCCGCACAGCAGACCCCGCAGGCGAGCGAGGTCGGCGCCGCCGATGCCATTTCGGCGGCATCCGCCACGGTGCATGACCTGCGCGGCTTCTGCTCGCGTCAGCCGGACGCCTGCACGGTCGGCTCGCAGGTCGCGACCGCGATCGGCTACAAGGCGCAGGCCGGCGCCAAGATGCTTTACGATTTCTTGAGCGAGGCGCTGGCGCCGCGCGAGACCGGGACGCTGGCGAACGGCAGTGCGGGCAAAGCCGCGCGCGACAAATCTTCGCTCGGCGCCGCTTCGCAGAATACGCTCACCCCCGCCGATCTTGCCCCGGCCTGGCGCGGACCGGTTGCGCGCAAGGACCCCAAGCACGCGGTCTGACCCGCTCGCGCTGCCGCGCCGAGCGCCGGAAACGACCCAATCGCACGTCGACCTTCCAAGCCCGGCCCTCTATATAGAGGGCGGGACCTCGGACGCCGGCGCGATGGCTGACATCACGGAAATCATTGAGAACTTCTCGCTCCTCGACGAGTGGGACGATCGCTATCGCTATCTCATCGAACTGGGGCGGGAACTGCCGCCGCTTTCCGGAGCGGCCCGTAGCGACGCCAACAAGGTGCAGGGCTGCGCCAGCCAGGTCTGGCTCGACACCAGCGTGCGTCCGAATGGCGCAGGCGGTCCGGTTCTGACCTTCGAGGGCGACAGCGACGCGCATATCGTGCGTGGGCTGATCGCCGTGCTGTTCGCGATCTATTCGGGGAAAAGCGCGAAGGACATTCTTGGCAGCGACGCCGTCGCGCTGTTCGAAAAGATGGGGCTGCGCGAGCACCTAACACCGCAGCGCTCGAACGGCTTCCGCTCCATGGTCGAGCGCATCCGCTCGGATGCCCGCACCGCCCTCATGACCACCGTATGACCTTACCGGCAGTGGGTGGGTTGATCCTGGCGGCGCCCGCGATCGTGTTGTAAGTCTCGCCTGACGCAGTCGTACGACGGCCATCGGCCTTCCGGGGTGGGCAGAGCGTTGGACAACGAAAAAATCCGCGCGAGATTGATCGACGTATTTGCCGGCGCGGTCTGCAGCATCCTGTCGATCGCCTACTGCCTGTCCTACGCGGCGCTCATCTTCACGGGCCCGATCGAGCATCTGTTGGCCTATGGCGTCGCCGTGACCTTCATGTCGGCCGCCGTCGGCGGATCGATCGTGGCGCTGCGCAGCTCGCTGCCGTTCGCCGTCGCGGGTCCGGACAGTTCGATCTCGGTGGTGATCGCGGCGCTGGTCGCGACCGTCATCCAGCCGCTCGCCGCCAAGGGCAACACCGATCTCCTGACGCCGACTCTCATTGTGATGTCGCTGGCGACCGGCCTTACCGGGCTGCTCCTTTGCGTGCTCGGCCTCACGCGCGCCGGGCGCGCCATCCGCTTCGTGCCCTATCCGGTGATCGGCGGCTTTCTCGGCGCCACCGGCTGGCTGATGATCACGGGCGCCATACAGGTGGTCAGCGATCAGCGGCCGACGCTCGCCAATATCAACGCCTTCGCCGACGTCACGATCGCCGCCAAGGTCGCTGCTGCCGCGGCCGTTGCGATCATCCTGCAGCTGCTGCTGCGGCGCTCCAAGAACCCGTTCATCCTGCCCGGCGTCCTCATCGCGGCATTCGCGGTAACGCATCTGGTCATTCTGGCGGGCGGCTCGAGTCTCGCCAGCGCGCAAGTGGGCGGCTGGATGTTCAGGCCGCAGCCGGTCGCCGGCCTCACGGTGCCGTGGCACCTCGCGGCGCTCAAGAGCTTTCCCTGGTCGACATTCTTCACCTTCGCCGGCGACATCCTCGCCGTCATGTTCGTCACCATCGTCACCTTGCTGCTGAACACGACGGGGATCGAGATTGCGACCCGCAGCGAGGCCAATATCGACCGCGACCTCAAGGTGCTCGGCCTCGCCAATCTCGCGACCGCGGCGCTCGGCGGATATGTGAGCTGCACGTCGCTGAGCCGCTCCATCCTGGTCCGCCTGGCCGGGGCGACGAGCCGCCTCGGCGGCTTGACCGTCGCGGCAATCGCGGCGTCGATCCTGATCGTCGATCCGGCGTTCCTCGGCTATGTGCCGAAATACGTGCTCGGCGGCCTGTTGTTCTTCCTCGGCGCCGGCCTCGTCTATCAATGGCTGATCCATTCCTCGCGGCAGCTGCTGCCGATCGAATACGTATCGCTCCTTGCCATCGCCGTGCTGATCGTCAATTCCGGCTTTGTCGCCGGCATCCTGATCGGCGTCGCGATCGGCTGCGCCACCTTTGCGCTGAGCGCGAGCCGCGTCAGCGTCATCAAGTTCAGCTTCGACGGCTCGGAATACCGCAGCTCGCTCGACCGCGGGCCGCAGGAATTCGCGCTCCTCGCCGAGCACGGCCGCGAGATCCAGGGCATAGCGCTGCAGAGCTATCTGTTCTTCGGCTCGGCCAATCGGCTCTACCAGCACGTCAAGACGCTGCTCGCCCGCCATCCCGAGTGCCGCTTCCTGATCTTCGATTTCCGCCTGGTGACCGGCATCGATTCATCGGCGACGCACAGCTTTGCGCAGATCAAGCAGGTGGCGGCCGATTGCGGCGCGCAGATCATCCTCGTCAATCTCAGGCAGGAGCTGGAACGGGCGTTCCGCACCGGCCGCTTCATTGCGGATGACATCGTGATCGCGGCCGATCTCGACCGGGCACTGGAATCCTGCGAGTACGCCGTCATCGAACGGCACCGGGCCGCCGGCAGCGACGAGCAGTCGTTGCGCGCGTGGCTGTCCGAGGTGCTGGGCGGCGCCGAACATGCCGATCGCCTCGCCGGCTGTTGCCGGCGGCTCGAATTCGAGCCCGGCGACGTCATCGCCCGGCAAGGCGACACCGCCGCCTCGATGCATTTCATTCTCGAAGGCCGCGTCGGCATCATTGTCGACATGGGCGACGGGCGGACCATGCGCGTGCGCAGCCTGGGCCGGCATACCACCATCGGCGAAATGGGCCTCATCACCCGCCGGCCGCGCAGCGCGACGATCCAGGCGGAGGCGGTGAGCGTGCTCTATGAGCTCGATGTGGAAGCCTACGAGACCATCAGGCGCGAGCAGCCCGTGCTGATCCAGGCGCTGCTCGGCTACGTGATCTCGGTGATGGCCGAGCGGCTGAGCTTCGCCAACCGCGCCATCGGCGTGCTGCAGCGCTGAGGGCCGGTTACGGGGCTCCGAGCCCGGCCTTCAGGCCCGCTCCCTGCGGCGCCGGCGCTGCTGGCCGAGCCCCATCTGCTTCGCCAGCTGCGATCGCGCCGCGGCGTAATTGGGCGCCACCATCGGGTAGTCGGGCGGCAGGCTCCATTTTTCGCGATATTGCTCGGGCGTGAGGTTGTACTTCGTGCGCAGATGGCGCTTGAGCGATTTGAATTTCTTGCCGTCCTCCAGGCAGACCAGGTGCTCGGAGGTCACGGAGCGCTTGACCGGCACGACCGGCTTCGGCGGCTCCAAGGCCGACGCCGACTGGCCGCCCGAGACGCGCTTGAGCGCGGCATGCACCTGGCTGATGAGGTTCGCTATGTCCGTGCTCGCGACCGGGTTATTGCTTACATAGGCGGAGACGATGTTCGCCGTCAGCTCGATGTAGCGGCTGTCACTTGCATTCTCTGCCATGAGTCTGATCTCTCGGACGGGCTGAGGGCTGGGATGCAACGCGGCACGCAGGTGTATTTGTATATATCGCCAGGGGAACCAAAGCAATATAACAGTGGTGACGGGGACCTATGTTGAATATCCAAGACTAATACTGTGCCTCTACACGGAATTTAACGCCGCCTGGACAGTCAATAACAGCTGCGAAGGATTGCACTCTTGCGTGAACGGATACCCGCAAAATCCACGTCGGAAGCCGGCATGAGCCTGCCGCGCGAGCCGCAGCCCGAGCGGCGGCCCGTCACGTACACGCTCCACGGCACGGAGCTCACAGACGAATTCGCCTGGCTCAAGGCCGCGAACTGGCGCGACGTGATGCGCGATCCGCAAGTGCTCGATCCGGCGATCCGCGCCTATCTGGAGCAGGAGAACGACTACTGCGATGCCGCGCTCGCCGACACGGCGACGCTGCGGGACACCCTGTTCGCCGAAATGAAAGGGCGCATCAAGCAGGACGATGCCACCGTCCCCGATCCCGACGGCCCGTTCGCCTACTACGAGCGCTATCGCAAGGATGGGCAGCATCCGCTGCTGTGCCGCGAGCCGCGTCTTCCGCCGGCTTCGCCGTCCGCGCCTGCGCAAAAGCAGGAGCAGGCGACCATAGAGCAGCTCCTGCTCGACGGCGACGCGCTGGCGCGCGCCAAGCCGTTCTTCCGGCTCGGCCCGACGCAGCATTCGCCCGACCACCGCCTGCTCGCCTGGACCGCCGACGAAACCGGGTCCGAGCTCTACACCGCGCGCGTGCGGGTGATCGAGAGCGGGACCGATCTCGCCGACGCGGTGCCGGATGTCTCCGGCGCCGTGGTCTGGACGCAGGACGCCGCCGCTTTCTACTACGTGCGGCTCGACCAGAACCACCGGCCGGCCGGCGTGTTCCGGCATCGCCTCGGCACGCCGGCAAGCGCCGATGCCCGCGTCTTCGTGGAGGCCGATCCGGGCCTGTTCCTCTCCGTCGGCCGCCACGCCTCGGGCCGTTTCGGCGACATCTCGGCGCACGATCACGAGACCTCGGAAGTCTGGCTGGTCGACCTCGCGGCGGCCGAGGCCGAACCAAAGCTCGTCGCCGCGCGGCAAACCGGCGTCCAATACGAGGTCGAGCACCATCCCGCGTTCGGGGGCGCGGCGGCGCTGATCATCCGCACCAACGCCGACGGCGCCGAAGACTTCAAGATCGCCTGGACGCCGCTCGCTACGCCCGGCCGGGCGTACTGGCGCGATCTCGTGCCCTACCGCAGCGGCGTCTATATCCTGTCGTTCGCCCTTCACAAGGACTGGCTCATCCGTCTCGAGCGCGAGGACGGCCAACCGCGCATCGTCGTGCGGCGGCTCGACAACGGCGACGAGCATGTCATCGCCTTCGCCGAGGAAGCCTATTCGCTCGCCATGAACGGCAGCTACGAGTTCTCAACCGATCTGCTGCGCTTCTCCTATTCGTCGATGACGACGCCGACCGAAGTCTGGGACTACGATCTCGCCGCGCGCTCGCGCGTGTTGCGCAAGCGCCAGGAAGTCCCGAGCGGCCACGTCAGCGCCGATTACGTCACGCGGCGGCTGTTCGCACCGGCCGCTGACGGCGAAACGGTTCCGATCTCGCTGTTGCACCGCGGGGATCTTTCGCCCGACGGCGCGGCGCCCTGCCTGCTCTACGGCTACGGCGCCTACGGCCTCTCGATCCCGGCCGCGTTCAACACCAACCGGCTGTCGCTGGTCGACCGCGGCTTCGTCTACGCCATCGCCCATGTCCGCGGCGGCACCGAGAAGGGCTGGCGCTGGTATCGCGAAGGCAAACTCGCCAAGAAATCGAACACCTTCACCGATTTCATTGCGGTCGGCGAATATTTGACCAAGCATGGCTGGAGCGCGCCGGCCAGGATTGTCGCGCAGGGCGGCTCCGCCGGCGGCACCCTGATCGGCGCCGTCGGCAATATGCGGCCCGAGCTTTTTGCCGGCCTGATCGCCGAGGTGCCGTTCGTCGACGTGCTCAACACCATGCTCGACGAGACGCTGCCGCTGACGCCGCCGGAATGGCCGGAATGGGGCGATCCGCTTCGCGACGCCGCGGCGTTCGCGACCATCCTCTCCTACTCGCCCTATGAGAACGTGCGCGCGCAGGATTACCCGGCGATCCTCGCGCTCGCCGGCCTGACCGATCCGCGCGTGCTCTACTGGGAGCCGGCCAAATGGATCGCCCGGCTGCGCCGCGTGCGCACCGATCGCAACCTGATCGCGTTTCGCACCAATCTCGATGCCGGCCACGCCGGCGCCGCCGGCCGCTTCGACCGCCTCAAGGAGGTGGCGCTTGCTTATGCGTTTGCGATCAAGATCGCGGGGCGGGCGGCGCTATGAGCCCTGCTCGATGTGATTGCGCAGTTCGGTGATCGAGCCGAACCGCAACCGGCCCTGCGGCAACTGCGCCTCGATCGAACCATCGGAGTAGAGCGTGTAGGCCATGCCGTCGACCACGCCGGATTTGAGGATCGAGATCGGTCCGCGCGTTTCGTGCACGCCGTTCATCGGCTCGGGCTCGGGCTCCGGCTCGCTGACTTGCGGCAGCGGCAGCGCCTGCGGCTCGATGCGCGGCGGCGCCACGGCTTGCGCGGGCGCGGCTTGAGCGCCCCGTCCGGTCCGCTGCTGCGCCTTGGGCCAAAGCGCGTCGAACACCGATGCCTTGCGCGGGTCGGCGGCCGCCGCGGCGTTCGGCGGTTGCGGGATCACCTGGAGCCGAGGCGGCGGCCGCGCCGGCGCGGCGCCATTGGTGCGCGGCGGAGCATAACCGTTGCCGGCCTCGCCGGCGCCCTCTTCCGACCGCGCGGCCGGTGCCCGCGGCGACAGCGTGATGTCGGCGTCTTCCGCCGGCGCTGCGATTTCGGCGCGCACCACGTTTGGGATTTTCTCGCGCGGGGTCGGCGCCGCAGCTTCGGACGGCACCGCCGGCGCCGCCGGGATGGCGGGCGGAAGCGGTGGCGGCGCTGGCCTTGCTTCGGCGTTCGACTTGGGCGGGAATGGAATGCGCGCCGGCGGGCTTGGCCGCTCGATCGCCACCACCGGTTCGCCCGGACGCGTGGCGCGCGGCATCGGCTTGACCGCAAGCGCCCTTTCGATGCGCTCCAATACGCGAACGCCGAACGCGATGCCGATCAGGATCAATCCCCCGACGGCCGCGATCATGCCGGACGTGATCAGTGTGGCGTCCAAGGCGCCATCGTGCAGCGCCGCGCCCGAAGCAACAAGCGCCGCTCCCGCCGCGGAAACTACGGCGCCCAGGACCAACAAAAACACGAACATACGCCCACACTCCGCCCCAATGGTTTGCCAGGGCGGCTTCTGTAACTATTTTGGCCGCCTACCCTCCCCTGCGCAAGGATTAATATCCGGTTTACAGCCGGTTGCGGCGCGGCGTGACCTTTTTGCTGGTTCCGCCAGGGCCCTCATCTGGTGCCGGGCGCTTGATGTAATCCCTTGCAGCATATTGCGAAATCGACGTGCCGCGGGTATCAAGGAAGCCGTCCGCGCGCCCCGGGGTTCACGCGCTCATGGTTAACGGGCGTTGCTCAATTCCCCCATCGGGCCAATTGAAAAGGAAACTTTCGCTTCCCTGGACGGTTGCACCGGCAAGCGCGCATCGTTCACTTCCACATTGAGGAGTAAACCAATGGCATTCACCCTGCCCGAACTTCCCTATCCGTACGACGCCTTGACCCCGTCCATGTCGCGCGAAACCCTCGAATTCCATCATGACAAGCACCACCAGGCCTACGTGACCGCCTGCAACAACCTGGCCAAGGGCACGGAGTGGGAGAACAAGTCGGTCGAAGAGGTCCTCAAGGGCACGTTCGGCAAGAACCCGGGCCTGTTCAACAACTCCGCCCAGCACTACAACCACACTCATTTCTGGAAGTGGATGAAGAAGGGCGGCGGCGGCGACAAGCTTCCCGGCAAGCTCGAGAAGCAGCTCACCACCGACATCGGCCCGCTCGCCAAAATCAAGGAAGACTTCACCCAGGCCGGCGTCACGCAGTTCGGCTCGGGCTGGTGCTGGCTCGCGGTCAAGGACGGCAAGATCGTCATCACGAAAACGCAGAACGGCGAGAACCCGCTGGTGCACGACGGCAAGCCCATTCTCGGCTGCGACGTGTGGGAGCATTCCTATTACATCGACTATCGCAACCGCCGGCCGGACTATCTCAAGGCGTTCTTCGAGAACCTGATCAATTGGGACTATGTCGCCGAGATGTACGAAGCGGCGATGAAATAGTCGCGCTCGCGCGAGGGCGTCAGGAAGCGGGGCCAGGTGCCCCGCTTTTGTTGCAATCGGCGAAATTTGCTTGCCTTGACAAAGATTTGCTCATTGCGGACACTTAAAAGCCGATAATCGTTGCTTAAAGAGTTTCGGTAACATTGTGGGTCAGAGGGCGTCCTTTCGCGTCCTTTTGGCGTCGCGTGCGACTGGGTGCTGTCATGCGTCTCGAGATCAGTCGAGTGGTGATGAAGTGGCGTCAGCGGCTGTTCGAGGAATGGGAAAACCCTCGTGCCAAATCCGCTGCCGTGTCCGCTTCCGTCCGCGGCGGCCGCTGGTCGATCATCGACGGCGTTGATGGCGGCCACGCCACCGTCACATATTCTCCCCGCGAAGAGCACGCCGGCGATGCCGCCACGCCGGCGGACCGTTCCGTCAGCAACCGCTGACGCCGCTTCGGCCTTGTGCCTAGTCGCGACAAGCCGCTTGCCCTGACCGCTACTCGCCGGCTCGACGCGCTCGCGATCATCGTGCTGGCGCTGATCGGCGCCATCGCCGCGGCGACCTTTCGCGATTACGGCCTCGGCTGGGACGACTACACCCATTCGCAGTACGGCGACCTGCTGCTGTCGCTCTATTCCTCCGGGTGGAGCGACAGCCGCGCGCTGTCGTTCGTCAACCTGTACGAGTACGGCGGCGGCTTCGATATGCTTGCAGCGCTCGCCGCAAAAATCCTGCCGTTCGATCTGTTCGAAACGCGGCGACTGATCGGCGGCGCCGTCGGCCTCCTTGGCTTGTTCGTCACCTGGCGGCTCGGCCGGCGCCTCGGCGGTCCGCTCGCCGGCCTGATCGCCCTGATCCTCCTCGCCGCCTGCCCGCTCTACTACGGCCACATGTTCATCAACGCCAAGGACGCGCCGTTCGCGACCGCCATGGCGATTGCGCTCATCGGCATCGTGCGGGCGCTCGACGAATATCCGCATCCGAGCCCGCCGACCGTCGCGCTGTGCGGGATCGGCGTCGGCCTCGCCGTCGGCTCGCGGGTGATGGGCGGTTTCGCCGTGATCGAGGCGCTGCTGGCGGTGCTGGTCGTCCTCGCCGCCCGATGGCGTCAGAGCGGATGGAAGTCCGCTTCGGGCGAATGCGGCTCCTACCTCATCGCGCTCGTTCCGGGCGCGATCCTCGCCTATCTGGTGATGGGCCTCGTGTGGCCGTGGAGCGTGGTGGCGCCGCTCAATCCGTTCCGCGCGGCCGAATATTTTTCCCATTTCTTCGAAAAGCCCTGGAAGGAGTTGTTCGACGGCCGACTGATCCCCGTCCCCGACATGCCGCGCAGCTATCTGCCGACCTTATTCGCGCTCCAGCTGCCGGTACTGATGCTGGCGCTTGGGCTCGGCGGAACGCTCGGGGCGCTCGTCACCGCCGTTCGCGCCGACAAAGGCGGCGTGGACAACGGCGGCACAGTCGGCCGGCGCGCCGCGCTCCTCGCCACGGTGCTCGCCGCGGCGCTGCCGATCCTGGTCACGATCGCGGCGCGGCCGGCGATGTACAACGGCATCCGCCAATTCGTGTTCGTGCTGCCGCCGTTCGCCGTTCTCGGCGGCCTCGCTGGCGCGTGGATCGCGCGGCGGCTGCAACGCAACGGCGCCGGCGCTTTGGCGGCGGGTGCCGTCGTGCTGGCCGCGGGCGTCGCTTTTCCGGTCGTCGCAATGGTACGGATCCATCCTTTCGAATACACGTACTTCAACCGCCTCATCGGCGGCGTCGCGGGCGCGCGGCCGCTTTTCATGCTCGACTATTGGGGCCTGTCGCTGACGCAGGCGTCGCGGCAATTGCTGGCACTGGTCGCGCAGCGCAGTGAGACGCCGCCACCTGGCGGAACCTGGACGGTCGCGGTCTGCGGCCCGCATCCTCCGGTCGAGGTCGCGATGGGATCGCGCTATACGACCACCTGGAATTCCGCAGGCGCCGACTTCGCCATCATGCTCGGCGAGTTCTACTGCGCCAAGCTCGACGCGCCGCTCCTCGCGCAAGTGGTGCGCGACGGCGTCGTCTATGCCCGCGTCTATGACCTGAGAGGCCGTTCGATTTCGACGCTGCTGTCGGTGCCCGGCATCGATGATTAGAATGATTACCGCAACGCACTGCGACCAGGATCGATGCACATGACGCACGCTTACGTCTTCGACGCCTACGGCACGCTGTTCGACGTCCATGCCGCGATCGCTCGCCACCGCGCCGCGGCCGGGCCCGAGGCCGACCGATTCTCCGAAATCTGGCGAACGAAGCAGCTCGAATATGCCTGAATCCTGACGCTGGCCGGCCGCTATGCGGACTTCTGGACCTTGACCGAGCGCGCGCTCGATTTCGCGTTCGCCCGCGTGCCGTCGGTCGATCGCTCGCTTCGGCCCAAGCTGCTCGAGGCCTACTTCAAGCTCGACGCCTTTCCGGATGCCCGCGCCGCGCTCGAGGCAATCAAATCGCAGGGCGGCCGCGCCGCCATCCTCTCGAACGGCTCACCGCGCATGCTGAGCGCCGCGGTGGAGGCGTCGGGCATCGCCGCGACGCTCGACGCTGTGCTCTCAATCGATTCGGTGCGCATGTACAAGCCGCGGCCCGAGGCCTATGCGCTCGTCACGGAGGCGCTAACGGTCAAGCCGCATGACGTCGTGTTCGTATCGTCGAACCGCTGGGACGTCATGGGCGCCGCATCGTTCGGGTTCAAGACGCTCTGGGTCAATCGCGCGGGCGTGCCGGACGAGTACGCGGATTTTCCGCCGCTTCGCGAAATATCCAATCTCGCGGCACTGGCGAGCGTCGCTGTCTGAAGCAGTTGCCGGATGTTACGCGGCGCTATCTTGCGCTCCGAGCGCCTCGGGGCTCTTGAGCGCCGTGACGATCTGCTGCTTGGTCAGCCGCGTACCGTCGTCGCCTTCGACCAGCAACGCGACGCGGCCGCTGCCGTTGATGTGCCGCGCCCAGCTCATCGCTTCGTCGAGCCCGCTGAACTCCTTGAACAGGTGTCGGTCCTTCTCCAGCGGAGATATGGATTCCGAGCCGCGCGGACCCGAATAGACGCGATAGGTCATCGATCGAACCTCCTGTTGCCAAACCTGATCTCGTTTGCGAAAGGGCCGTTCGCGTTGTCCGCGCAGGGCCCAGCCGTGTCCCAAGTATCTAAGATCGGCATTGAATGTGCCGACTGTGTGTCGCCCGAGGCTCCGTGGCGCGTTGACGCGGGCAAAAATGCATCGTTACCATTGCGAAATGCATAGGATCAGGGAGGTTTGCATGCGTCGATTCTTGCTGCTTGCTCGCGCCGCGACCATTGCGGCGGCAAGCCTGGTGCAGTTTGCCCACGCCCAGGGCAGCGCCGTCTATCTCGCCACCTACGTGGATGTGATGCCGAATGCCGCCGCGTCCGGCTCGACGCTGCTCACGCATTACCGCGATGCAAGCCGCAAGGAGGACGGCAACCTTCGCTTCGACGTGCTGCAGGAGATCGCGCGGCCGAACCGCTTCGCCATCGTGGAAGCCTGGAAAGACAAGGCGGCGCTCGACGCCCACGCCAAGGCCGCCGCCACCGCCGAATTCCGCGACAAGCTCAAGGCCATCCAGAACGCTCCCTACGACGAGCGCGTCACCAGCGCGCTTTATGTCGGGCGGGGCGAGAGCGGCAATAGCGCCGACGCCGTCTACGCGGTGACGCACGTCGATGTCATTCCCCCTGGAAAGGACGACTGCATGGCGGCGCTCCAGACCATGAGCGTCGACACCGCCAAGGAGCCCGGCAACATCAGTTACGAGGTGCTGCAGCAGGGCAACCGGCCGAACCACTTCACCGTCGTCGAAGCATGGTCGAGCCGCGAGGCGCTCGACGCCCACGCCATGGCGGCGCACACCCGCGCCTTTCGCGAAAAGCTCATGCCGATCGGCGGCGCGCTCTATGACGAGCGCTTCTACAAGGCCTTGAGCTGAGCTCCGTACTCTGGCCGACGGCGAACGCGAAAAAGGCTATTTCTGCGGCGCGAAGGATTGGTTGCTGTAGGGCAGCACCGTCGGACGCTGGATGACGATGAAGGCGTGATCGAGCGTGTGGTGGCAGTTGTTGCAGCCGGTGCTGAGACTGTCGAACGCCGCGGAGAACGCCTTGCGATCCTTGTCGTCGACCGTCTTCTGCAACGCCTTCATGGCGGGGCCCACGGCCTTGTCCACGGTGTCGCCGCCAAGGAGCTTCTCGACATCCTCAAAACCTTCCTGCAACTCGCCGATCTCGTAATTCGCCAGCGGCCAGTTGCCGGCGCGACCCGCGAACCAGAGCTTGATGTGGCGCAACTGCTGCAGCGTCATGATCTCGCCCAGGCCGGGCTGGTCCGGCGCATTCGCCGGCGCCGGCGCGGCCTCGCCCGGCGGCTTGGGCGCGTCCTGCGCGCTCGCGAGCGAGACCGTGAGCGTCAGCACCGCGATCAAGGCCGCACAAGTCGCGTTCATAAAACCCTCCTTCAGTGCCGCGCGGATCGCCTTTTTGGCTCGCGTAAAAATCCCCGAAAAACCCGCGGCCGATCCTCAACTGATCGGCGCCAGCTTCTCGCTGCACGCCTTGGGATAGGCCTGCTGGCAGGCCAGATAGAGCACCGGGCAGACCTTGGCCGCAGCCAGCGCCGCCTCGATGGTCTTGACCCGGTCGCCGGCCGCACGCGAGTGCGGATCGTAGGTGAGGACCGCATTGTCCCGTTCGACCCCGCGATCGCTCATCAGGAAGCGTTCCGTGCCGTCGAAGTAGGTCGTCGCCGTGATGATCGCCTCGTTGAGCTTCTTGGTGTACTCGGCATTGATCTTGGGATCGGGCTTGACCGAGCGGGCGTGGACCGCGATGTCGGTATAGAGAATGTTGAGTTTGAAGTAGATGCCGCCGCACTGGGCGAGCGCCAGCCAGTACGGCCGGCCGTTGAAGACACCGCCCGGCATCGCCACGACGGCGTCGCGCTTGTCGAGCGGCACCGAGGGCGGCGGCCGCTCGGTTTCCTTCGGCGCACGCCGGCGGCGGCTCTGCGCATCCGCGTTGGTCGCGACAAGGAGGGCGAGAGTGAGTAGCGCAGCTTTCGCGATGATTCCCGGCATGGCGCGATTATAGCCGGCCGACCCGGTCCAGTTCAAAATCTCTCGACCCAGGGCCGCAGCTCGATTTCCCAGGCCCAGGCGCTGCGCGGCTGCCGCAGCAGGTCGAGATAGCTCTGCGCGATGGCGTCGGGATCGAGCATGCTGTCGGGCTTTTCCGCGGCTTCGGGCCGGCGCGCGCTGCGGATGCCGCCGTCGATGACGATATGGCCGACGTGGATGCCCTGCGGCGAAAGTTCGCGCGCCATGCTCTGCGCCAATCCGCGCAGCGCGAACTTGCCCATGGCGAACGGCGCCGACTGGGCATAGCCCTTGACGCTCGCGGAGGCGCCGGTGAACAGGATCGCGCCATGCGCGTGCGGCAGCATGCGCTTGACCGCCTCCTGCGCCACCAGGAAGCCGCCGTAGGCCGTGACCGTGAGCGCGCGTTCGACCTCGACTTGATCAAGCTCGACGAACGGACCTCGCGTGCGATAGCTCGCGTTGTACACGACCACGTCGGGCGCGCCGGTCGACGCCTCGAGATCGGCAAAGAGCTTGGCCACGCTCTCGCGCTTGCTGGCGTCGCAGGCGAAGGTCTTGGCGCCGATCTGCTGCGCCAGCGCGGTAAGATCGTCGACCGAGCGCGCCGCCAACGCGACCGCCATGCCCGCGTTGGCCAGGAGACGCGCCAGCGAAGCGCTAAGCCCCGAGCCCGCGCCGACGATAAGTGCGTTGCGATAGTCCATCTGCGCCATTTTGAGGCCCTTTCAATTTACGTTTTCAATCGATGACCGCGATCGCGTTGATCTCCACCAGGCAGCGCGGATCGGTGGCAAGCCGGACGACCTGGACGGTGGTGGTCGCCGGCTTGGCGTCGTGAAAATACTCGCCCCAGACGCGGTTGAGCGCGTCCTGGTCGGTGAGATCGGTGACGAAGCGGTCGGCGGTGACCACGTCGGCGAAGGTCGCACCGACCGCGTGAAGGCCGCGCTTGAGATTTTCCAGCGCGGCGCGCGCCTGCCCAGCCATGTCGCGCGGCATCGCGTCGAACTCTTGCGGCCGATGCGGATGATGGTGATAGACCGGCGCCGCGGTAACCCCGGCGAGATAGACGGTGGTGCCGCCCTTGACTTTGATGGCCGGCGCATAGGGCATCCACAGGTCCGGCGCGTCCGGCCAATGGATGTGCTCGATGGTTTTTGGCATTGCGAGGCTCCTGGTCGGCGCAACAACTGGCGTGCCAGTATAGAACCATGCGCCCGATCCCGCATGCGGCTGGCCTCTATCTCGGCATCCTCCAGTTTGTATTCACGCTGGGCTGGACGGTCTATGCCATCTACCTGCCGCGGCTGGCGGCCTCCGTGGGCATCCCCGGCAGCGCCGTCATCATCATCCTGATGCTCGATCAGGCGATCTTCACGGTGACCGACTTCGCCATGGGGCTCGCCGCCGACAAGGTCTCCCGCCTGCTCGGCCGGCTCGGCCATTGGGTCGCGGCGATTACTCTGGCGAGCTGCGTGGCGTTCGTCGCCCTGCCACTGATCGCGGGGGCTGGTCTGGGGCCGGCGCCGTTTCTTGCCCTCACCATCATCTGGGCGATCACGTCGTCGGCGCTGCGCGCCCCACCGCTGATGCTGCTCGGCAGATATGCCGCGCGTCCTGCCATCCCCTATCTGGCGAGCCTCGCCATGCTCGGCATCGGCGTAGCCGGCGCGGTCTCGCCCTATCTTGCCATGACGCTGCGCGACAAAGATCCGCGGCTGCCGTTCGTCATCGCCAGCGTCACGCTCGTGCTGGTGAGCCTGGCGCTCGCCAAGGTGGAGCGGTCGCTCGCCAAGCAGGCGCCGCAGAAGCAGGAGCCGGCGCCGGCGGCCGATCGCACCATGCCGGCCCCGATCGCGGTGTTCGCGCTCGCCGTCGTGATCTTCGCGCTCGGATTTCAACTGCACTTTTTCTTCAACAGCGCCCCGCTGTTCGGACAATTCACCGACTTCATCGGCCAGGTGATGCCGGTGTTCTGGGTCGGGTTCAATGTCGCCATGTTTCCGGCAAGCCTCGTCACCAAGCGCTGGGGCGGCCTGCCGGTCATGGGCGCGGCCGGCCTGATCGGCGCTTTGGCCATCGTGCTCATGGAGGTCTCCGGCACGCTCGAGGCAACTGTGACGGCGCAGCTCATCATCGGCGCGGCGTGGGGCTGCATCCTCATGAGCGCTTTTGCCGCCGCTGCGGCGATCGGCGCCAACGGTGCCGAGGGCACGACCACGGGGATTCTGTTCTCCGCGCTGGCGCTCGCCACGTTCGCGCGCATGGCGGCGATCGCGACTGGAGTGGTGCGTGAGCCGGAGTTCGCATCACTGCTGCCGTGGGCGCCAGCCTTGTGCTGGGCTGGCGCCGGCGCGGCGCTGGTGGCGCTGTCGGCCGTGTATGGACGCACGCGTGCGACGAAATTACTGAACTGACAGTCAAGAACTTGGCGGGCATCCGGCGCAGAAACGGCGCGGTTGCAGCCTCACATCCGAAACACCCCGAACCTCGTCTCCGGGATCGGCGCATTGAGCGCCGCGGAAAAGCACAGCGCCAGCACGCGGCGCGTTTCGCCGGGGGTGATGATGCCGTCGTCCCATAGCCGGGCGGTGGCGTAGTAGGGATTGCCTTCGGTCTCGTATTGCTCGCGGATCGGCTGCTTGAACTCTTCTTCCTCGACCTCGGACCATTTTTTTCCCGACGCCTCGATGCCCTCGCGCCGCACGGTCGCGAGCACGCTCGCGGCCTGCTCGCCGCCCATCACCGAGATGCGGGCGTTCGGCCAGGTGAACAGGAAACGCGGGCCGAAGGCGCGGCCGCACATGCCGTAATTGCCGGCGCCGTAGGAGCCGCCGATGACCACGGTGATTTTCGGCACCTGCGCGCAGGCGACGGCGGTCACCATCTTGGCGCCGTCCTTGGCGATGCCGCCGGCCTCGTACTCGCGGCCGACCATGAAGCCGACGATGTTCTGCAGGAACAGGAGCGGCACGCGGCGCTGGCAGCACAGCTCGATGAAATGCGCGGCCTTGAGCGCGCTTTCCGAGAACAGGATGCCATTGTTGCCGAGAATGCCGACCGGGATGCCGTGAATGTGGGCGAAGCCGGTCACGAGCGTCGTGCCGTAGAGCGCCTTGAACTCGTCGAACGCCGAGCCGTCGACCAGCCGGGCGATCACCTCGCGCACGTCGTATTGCTTCTTGAGATCGATCGGCACGATGCCGTCGAGCTCGCCGGCCTCGAATTTCGGCTCGAACGGTTTGGCGAGCGCGATATCGGCGGCGTTGCGGATATTCAGATTGCCGACGATGCGGCGGCACAGCGCCAGCGCGTGGCGGTCGTTCTCGGCGTAATAATCGGCAACGCCGGACTTCCTGGCGTGCACATCGGCGCCGCCGAGCTCTTCGGCCGTGACGATTTCGCCGGTCGCCGCCTTCACCAGCGGCGGGCCGCCGAGGAAGATCGTACCCTGGTTGCGCACGATGACGGTCTCGTCAGACATCGCCGGCACATAGGCGCCGCCCGCGGTGCACGAGCCCATCACCACCGCGATCTGCGGGATGGCCAGAGCCGACATCGTCGCCTGATTGAAGAAGATGCGGCCGAAATGCTCGCGGTCGGGGAACACCTCGGTCTGGTGCGGCAGGTTGGCGCCGCCGGAATCGACCAGGTAGATGCAGGGCAGCCGGTTCTCGCGCGCGATCTCCTGCGCGCGCAGGTGCTTTTTCACGGTGAGCGGATAATAGGTGCCACCCTTGATGGTCGAATCATTGCAGACGATCACGCATTCACGTCCGGCGACGCGGCCGATGCCGGTGATGATGCCGGCGCCGTGAATGGCGTCGTCGTACATGTCCTTGGCGGCGAGCGGCGATAGTTCGAGAAACGGCGCGCCGGGGTCGATGAGCGTCATCACGCGCTCGCGCGGCAGGAGCTTGCCGCGCGCCAGGTGACGCTCGCGCGCGCGCGGCGGCCCACCTTCGGCCGCCCTGGCGCGGTTCGCCTCAAGCTCCGCGACCAGCGCGCGCATCGCCGCCTGGTTGGCGCGAAACTCCTTCGATGCGATATCGACCTGGGTGGCGAGCGCGCTCACGAATCCCTCTCGGCAACAGGGATTTCACTATGCCGCGCGGGCGAGCGCAACGCACTCGCGGGGTTTTTTGCGGGGCAATGGACGAGAGGGCAATGCAGAGCCCCTGCCCCTAGGCGCGTACTTCCTGGCGCTGAAACACCACGTAGCCGATGACGAACAGCACGATCGCCGAGGCGATCATGCCGACGATCTGCGGCCAGGCGATGAGCACGCTTTCGCCGAGCGGCAGCGGCGAGCCGAGCACGGCGCCCTGCAGCTGGCTCAGATAGATCGGCCCGAGCGCCCGCGTCGTCGGATCAAGCAGCGCCACCACGGTCTCGGCGAACAAGGTCGACGGCGACAGACGCGCCAGGATCTGCTCGAGCACCGCCGTGCCGGGCGTCTGCAGTCCGAGCGCGGCGTAGCGTGGGTCCGGCGGCACGATGATCTGCGCCACCGCACCCGCCAGCACCGGCCAGATGAACGTGAAGAACAGCCAGATGCCGAGCGTCACCAGCGCTGCGGTGGCGGCGGACCGGAACAGGATCGAAAACAGCAGCGCCAGCGCCAGCCAGACGCCGGCATAGATGATCGTCACCACCAGGAAGACGAAGCTGCGGGCGATCTCCTCGGCGCCCGGCGGTACCCCGATCAAGAGGAGGCCGAGCCCGATCACAAGGAGCCACAGCGTGATCAGGCTGATCGAGAGCGTCACCAACCCGGCCAGGAATTTCCCGAACAGCAGCGCGTCGCGATAGATCGGCTGGGCCAGGATGCGCGACAGCGTGCGCCGATTGTGCTCGCTGTTGACCGAATCGAAACCGAGGCCGATCGCCATCAGCGGCACCAGGAACGACAGGAAGGACACAAAGGACGGCAGCGGATCGCGAGACGTCGTGAACAGCCGCAGGAACAGGAACGGATCCTCGGCGGTAGTGTCCTTGATCTGCTGGATCGCGCCGTAGAGCGCGGCGAGCGCGACCAGCACGACCAGCCATTCGAGCACGCGCATGCGCACGCTGGTGAGGTGGTCCGACAGCTCCTTGAGCATGACCACGCCGAGGCCCTGAAAGGCCGAGCCTTCACGCCGCATGCCGCGTTCCTTCCTTCATGACCTCGTCGGGCCGCGCCTCGAAATAGCGGGTGTAGATCGCCTCGAGGCTCGGCTCCTGGACGCCGAGATATTTGAGGCGGCCGTGCATCGCCACCACCTCGGCCGCCGCCTCCGGCCGCACGTCGCGGTCGGCATGCAGGCGCACCTTGCCGATGCCGGTGGTCTCGACGCCGCTGACGCCGGGGATGAGCGCAAGCCGCTCGGCAAGCCCGGCGCCGTCGGCCTCGATATCGACCACATAGCCGCCGCCGAGAACCTGGCGGCCGAGGTCGGGCACCGAGCCCATCAGCGCGATATGGCCGCCGCTGAACAGCGCGACGCGGTCGCACACGCTCTGCACCCGATCGAGCAGATGCGAGGACAGCAGCACCGATACGCCTTCCGCCTTGAAGGTGCGGATGACGCCAAGGAGTTCGGCGGTGGCGTGCGGATCGAGCCCCGAGGTCGGCTCGTCGAGGATGGCGACCTGCGCGCCCTTCATCAGGATCTCGGCCAGTCCGAGCCGCTGGCGCATGCCGCGCGAGAAGGTGCCGACGCGCTTGTCGGCGAACTCGAACAGCCCGACCCGATCGAGCGCGTTCATGATCCGCTTCTCGCGCTCGTTGGCCTTGAAGCCGATCAGCCGCGCGGTGTAGCGCAGGTTATCGGCGGCGGTGAGCTGGTCGTAGAAACCGACCGTGTCGGGCAGATAGCCGACGCGACGCTTGACCGAGAGCGGCTCGCGCGCCGGATTGAAGCCGAGCACGCTCACCTCGCCGTCCGAAATGTCGGTGAGGCCGAGCAGCATCAGGATCGTCGTGGTCTTGCCGGCGCCGTTGGGACCGAGCAGCCCGAAGATCTCGCCGCGGTCGACGGTAAAGGAAATGTGATCGACCGCGGCGGCGCGCCCGTAGTTCTTGGTGAGGCCCTTGGCCTCGATGACGAGGTCCCCGCTCATCGCCGGCCGAACCTTGCGACGGCGCCGACCATGATGAGGAGCGCCACGCCGATGATGCCGACGCCGGCGATCCCCCACATGGTCGAGGTCGTCACCGTGACGCGGAAGTTGGCCGAGGCCGACTCGCCGCGCGCGGCGGCGCGCATCGTCGTCACGTAGTCGCCCGCGATCGCCTTGTCGGTCGGCGTGATCTGCGCCTGGACTTCCTTGTTCTCGTTCGGCGGAATGTGCTCGATCGTCTTCGGATCGAAGGTGACCTTCCAGCCGCTCGGCGCCGAGCCGGTGAGCTGGATGTCGTCGGCCGGAGCGGTGCCGATGTTGGTGACGACGATCGGCACCGTCGTCTCCTTGCCGGCCGCAGCGCGCGTCGAAACCAGGCCCTCACGGCCGCTGATTTCGAGCTTGGACTGGCCGGTGATGTTGATGCCGAGGTCGGCGGTCGCGGTGGCATCCTCGGCGCCGACGCGCGCCGTCACCTTGTAGGCGCCGGCCGCGGCCGTGTTCGGCGGCGTCACCTTGAGCTTCACGTCCTTGGACTGGCCGGCATCGACCGGCACCGCGTTGAGCTCCTGGCTGCCGTATTGCTCGGTGAAGGAAGTGTCGAAGTTCTGCGGAGCCTGCGCGGACAGGCTCACCGTGAGCTTCTTGCCGCTGTCGTTCTTGATGTTGAGCTGATACTCGAAGCTCGACTTCGACGTACCGCGCAGTTCGGGAAGCTGCGGCGTCAGCGTCAGCTTGGCCGGCAGATCCTTGGCGAGCGTCACCGCGATCGGCAGTTCGAGCTTGGTCCCGCCCTCGGCGGCAATGATCAGCGTCTGCGTGCCCATGGCGGCAGTCTTCGGCACGTCGAGCCGCAACGATAGCGAGACGCTGGAATTGGTCGCCGGCATCGCCGCCGCGACCGGCTGGCCGCCGCCGAGCAGCGTCGCGGTCCAGCCCGTCGGCACGCCGGAAACCGACAGCGCCATGCGCTCGGGCGCCATGTCGTAGTTCTGCAGCCGCAGGCTCACGGTGGACGTCTCTCCCGGCCGCAGCGTGACGGCGGGATAGTCGCTCATGAGGTAGAGGCCCTTGACGTCCTTGGGGGCATCTTCGGACTTTGCAGCCGGTGCAAGAACCACCGCGAAAGCGGCAAGGACGGCGATGAATCCGTATCGCATTGGTGTTGGCTCCCGTGCAGGAAATGGTTCGGTGTGCCCCCTCCACGGCGGCTCGAGACGAGCTCGGGCGAGGAAATGAGCATTGTCAGCGTAATCGTGACAAAATCATGCAGACACAAGCCTGTTTGGCAAGACCTGCGTTAGAGAGCCAGATTTACTCGGGGCCTGCGCGGATGCGCCGCACCACCGAAATAAGCGCCGGACTGGTGGCGTTCCGCCGCAAGAACACGCTCGAAGTCCTGCTCGCACATCCGGGCGGCCCGTTCTGGGCGAGAAAAGACGATGGGGCCTGGACCATCCCCAAGGGCCTGGTCGAGGCCGGCGCCGATCTCCTCGCCACGGCGCGACGCGAATTCACCGAGGAGACGAATCTGACGGCCTACGGCGATCTGATCCCGCTCGGCCAGGTTAACCAAAAGAGCGGAAAAATCGTCCACGCCTTCGCGTTCGAAGCCGATCTAGATCTCACGCCGTTCGCCAGCAACACGTTCGAAATGGAGTGGCCGCCGAAATCCGGACGGCGCCGAAGCTTTCCGGAGATCGACCGCATCGCCTACTTCACCTTGCCGGTCGCCATGGTCAAAATTCTTGCCTATCAGCAGCCGCTGCTGCGCGAGCTTGAACGGCGCCTGGCGGGCGACCCAGCTTGATCGATTGAGCGCCGCGAAATCGCGGGCTGCATTCACTCCCGCAGCACGTGCGGCCAATCGACCTCGTCCTGCGCCAGGATCGAGGTCTCGCGCCGCGCGGCGTCGCGCCATTCGCCGGTGGCCGGCAGCGCCATGACGGCGCGCATGTAGGCGCCGGCGACGGCGCTCAGCTCGACCGCATAGGTATGGAAACGCCAGACCACCGGCGCATACATGGCGTCGGCGGCGCCGAATGCGCCGTACAGAAACGGCCCGCCGGCGCCGAAGCGTGTGCGGCATTCGTTCCAGATCGCGTCGATGCGCGCCGCATCGGCTGCCGCGCCGGCGTCGAGCGGGCGCGCCTTCACCGGACGCCAGACATTCATCGGCAGATGGCGCCGTAACGCCAGGAAGCCGGCGTGCATCTCGCAGGCGATGGCGCGCGCATGGGCGCGGGCGTCGGCGTGCGGCGGCCATAAGCCCGCCGCGGGGAATTTCTCCGCCAGATATTCGAGAATGGCGAGCGACTCCCAGACCCGGACGTCGCCGTCGATCAGCACCGGCACCTTGCCGGCGCCGCCGAGCGCCGCCAGGCGCGCCTTGAAGTCCGGCGCGTCGAGCGGGATCACCGTTTCCTCGAACGGGATGCCGGCGACCTTCATGGCGAGCCACGGCCGCAACGACCAGGAAGAGTAATTCTTGTTGCCGATCACGAGATGGAGCGCCATGAGTGCGAGTCTAGCACATGACGACGAGGATGCCCGCCGTCGTGGCGATCAGCGGCAACGCGTCGTCAGGAGCCGTGCACGGCCTCGCGCGATTGCACGCGAACTGCCGCCGCCGTCGCGCGCGAGCATTGCGCTCCATCCAGAGATTACGGTAGCGGTAAATCAAGCCGCGCGCCGGCTCAGACGAGCCCGGTCACGACGGCGATGAACGAGACGAACAGGACGGCCGCGGCGGTGAACAGCACGGTCAGCGTGGTCGCGGCGAATTCGCCCGGCGCGGCCTGAGCCTCGGCTGCGGTGTGTTCCGCTTCGCCCGCGATCGCGGCAGGCATGTCGGTCGGCATGATGGCCCTTTCCCGAGGACATCGCGCAACGAGATCGCGATGGATCGATGGCGCGCCACCGAATCACACGAGTATCCGGCCGCGTGGGTGAAGAAGAGGTAAACGCCGGCCGGCGCTCGAGGCCGGCGCGAGGCGCGAGCGCGCGCCGATCAGGGCGCGGGGAATAATTCCGCCGTCTTGCCGGTCAGCCGGTAGACCAGGAGGCCGATCCATTCGCGCACCGCGGTATCGGTCCGGCGCAGGCCATCACCGAGCGAGGTGAACGGCCGCCATGCATCGATCGGCCCCCGGGTGCGCCAATCGACCGGGTAGGCCTCGATTGGGAAGCCGGCCGCCCGGAACGCCGCCATGGCGCGCGGCATGTGATAGGCGGAGGTGACGAGGAGCCAATGCTGCCCCGGCTTGGGGTCGGCGATGAGGCGCGAGTACACCGCGTTCTCGATGGTGTTGCGCGACTGCTCCTCCGCCGTGACGCGGTCGTGCGCAACGCCGAGCGCCTCGAATTCCTGAATGGCGATTGCCGCCTCGATCGGCTCGTCGGCGATCAAGGCGGCGCTGCCGCCGGCGAAGATGATGCGCGCGTTCGGATAGCGCCGCGCCAGCTCGGCCGTGACGGTGATGCGCTCGGCGCCCTCGTTGAGCGCGACCGCGCCGCGCGCCACCGACACGTCCGGCACGATCGCGCCACCGAGCACCACGATGCCGTCCGGCCCCCCGCGCGAAGCGTCCCGGGGCGGGAAGCGCTGCTCCAGCGGCAGCAGCAGCGCATTGCCGAGCGGCGACAATCCGGCGATGGCGATGAGCACGAGGCTCGTGACGATCAGCCAACTGGCGAGCCGCGTGAACCGCGTACACAGCAGAACGAGGCCGACGAGCCCGATTACGATCAGGTCGTTCGACGGCAGCGCGAAGAAGCCGAAAACCTTTGACAGGATGAAGAACATCGCGCGGCGCGGTTCACGAGCGCGACTTGCGCCACGCCGCGTAGCGCGCCTTGGCGTCGTCGTTCGGCGGGTAGAGGCCGGGCAGCTTCACGCCCTTCTCGACTTCGTTGAACACCCAGCTTTCGTAGAGCTCGTGTTCGGCGCCCTCGTGCGCGACGAACTCCACCATGGCCTGCGGCACGACGACGGCGCCGTCGTCGTCGACCACGATCACATCGCCGGGAAAGATCGCGCAGCCGCCGCAGCCGATCGGCTGCTGCCAGCCGACGAAGGTCAGGCCGTTGACCGAGGCTGGCGCCGCGATGCCGGCGCACCATACCGGCAGCGCACTTGCCAACACGCCGCTGAGATCGCGCATGACGCCGTCGGTGACGAGCGCTGCGACATTACGCTTCTTCATCCGCGCGCACAGAATGTCGCCGAAGATGCCGGCGCTCGGCACGCCCATGGCATCGGCGACCGCGATCGCGCCCTCCGGCATCTCTTCGATGGCGGCGCGGGTCGAGATCGGACTGGCCCAGCTTTCCGGCGTCGCCAGATCCTCGCGCACCGGCACGAAGCGCAACGTAAAAGCCGGCCCGACGATGCGCCCGCCGTTCGGCACCAGCGGCTTCGGACCGTTCATCCAGCAGCGGCGGATGCCCTTCTTCAGCAGCATCGTGGTGATGGTCGCGGTTGTCACCTTGCGCAGTACGTCGAACAATGCCTCGCTCATCGGCCGCCTCATTCAAAGACATTCACCTGACGCCGCAAACCGACGCCGCCTATCGCCTCAACCACGCCCCGATCCGCTCGACCGCCTCGCGCATGTCGTCGCGCGCGCCGGCATAGCACAGCCGCAGAAAGTTGCGCCCCCGCAGCGGATCGAAATCGACCCCAGGCGTCGCCGCCACGCCCGCCTCCTCCAGCATGCGCGTGGCGAATTCGAAACTGTCGGACGAGAACCGCGACACGTCCATGTAAAGGTAGAACGCGCCGTCGGCCGGCAGGAAGGCGTCGAGGCCGGCGCGCGGCAATCCGTCGATCAGAATGCGCCGGTTCTCCTCATAGCCCCGCTTCACCGCTTCGAGCTCCGCCCGGCCGTCGAAGGCCGCCTGCGCGGCGATCTGGGACAGCGTCGGCACCGAGACCGCAAGGTTCTGCTGCAGCCGCTCGATCGCGCGCACCAGAGTCGGCGGCACCACCATCCAGCCGATCCGCCATCCGGTCATGCAATAATATTTGGAGAACGAATTGATGATGACGACGTTGCCCGATAGCCGCGCGGCGCTCTCCGCCGCAAAGGCGTAGTCGAGACCGTGGTAGATCTCGTCCGATATGACGGCGATGCCGGCGTCTTCCGCGCAGGCGATCAGATCGGCAAGCGCCGATGCCGTCATCATCGTGCCGGTCGGATTGCTCGGCGAGCCGACGATCACACCCTTGAGCGGCCGCGCGCGGTGCTGTGCCATGAGCGCTGCGCTGGTGATCGACCAGCGAGTCTGCGCGGTGGTCTCGATCCAGACCGGCTCGCAGCCGAGCGCGGTCAGGATATGGCGGTACGGCGGATAGCCCGGCAGCGCCACCGCCACGCGGTCGCCAGCCTCGAAGGCGGCAAGAAACGCCAGGATGAAGGCGGCCGACGAGCCCGTGGTGACAACGATGCGCTCCGGATCGATGTCGAGGCCGTGCCATTCGGCATAGGCGCGCGCGATGCGCTGGCGCAGCGAAGGAATGCCGAGCGCCTGCGTATAGCCGAGCGGGCCATCGCCGAGCGCCGCGCGCGCGGCGGCAATCGCCGTCGTCGGCGCGCCCGCCGCCGGCTGCCCGACTTCCATGTGGACGATCCGGCGCCCGGCCGCCTCGAGCCGTGCCGCGGCAGCCATCACGTCCATCACCATGAACGGCGGCACGTCGCTGCGGGCGGACGGTTCTAACAGCCGTTTGGCCTTTTCCAGCATCAGTTAATTCGCCCTTGGTTTCCGCTCATCGGCCAGTGCCGCGCTCGCCCCGGTACTGCCGTATTCACCGGCTTTTGTGCGGCTCTGCTGCGGCGCCGCCGATGCGTCGGCCATGTGTTGACCGTAACCGGTTCCGTCCATAGTTTGACCCCGGATCGAGGGACCGACACGTTGTCCAAAATGCTCGCTGCAAACCGTCCTGGCAAGGCGCGCACGGTGCGGCCGGCTTCGCGCGCGCTCGCGTTGCTCACGGCCGCCGCGTTCGTGCTGACCAGCGTGCCGATCCGGGCGCAGACCGGATCCAACGCCGGCATCCCGATGATTCGCGATGCCGAGATCGAGCAGTTGCTGCGCGACTACACCCAGCCGATCTTGAAGGTGGCCGGCCTCGGCAACCAGAACATCCAGGTCGTCATCATCAGCGACAAGTCGTTCAACGCCTTCGTCATGGATGCGCACCGTATCTTCGTCAATGCCGGCGCGCTGATGGAAGCCAAGACGCCCAATCAGATCATCGGCGTGTTCGCGCATGAAACCGGACATATCGTGGGCGGCCATCTGTCCAAGATGCGCACCGAACTCGCCAACGCGCAGACCGAGGCGATCGTCGCCATGCTGCTCGGTGTCGGCGCCATCGTGGCCGGCTCGCGCACCAGCGCCGGCTCTGAGATGACCAATGTCGGCGGCGCGATGCTGACGGCGCCGGGGGCCTACCTGCAGAACAAGCTGATGGCCTACCAGCGCTCGCAGGAGGAATCGGCGGACCGCGCCGGTGTGCGTTTTCTGACCCTGACCGGCCAGTCGGCCAGGGGCATGTACGACACGTTCAAGCGCTTCGCCGACGAGTTGATGTTCTCGGCGCGCTTCATCGATCCCTACGCGCAGAACCATCCGATGCCCGCAGAGCGCATGGCCGCGCTGGCCGAGCTGGTGAAGACCCCCTATTGGGACAAGAAGGATCCGCCCGAACTGCAATACCGTCACGACATGATGCGCGCGAAGCTTTACGGCTTCGTCGACCGGCCCGACGCGGTACTGCGGCGCTATCCGCCGTCCGACGGCAGCATCCCCGCCCGTTACGCGCGCGCGATCTCAGCCTACAAGTACGGGGACATGCGCGATGCCATCGCGCAGATCGACGCCTTGATCCAGTCGACGCCCAACAATCCCTACTTTTACGAGTTGAAGGGCCAGGCCCTGCTCGAGGGCGGACATCCGGCCGAGGCGGTCGCGCCGCTGCGCCGTGCCGCGGCGCTCGCGCCCAATCCCGCTCTCATCCAGATCATGCTGGCGCAGGCGATGATCGCCGCCAGCAACGGCCCCAAGCCGGCCGAAGAGGCCATCTCGCTGCTGCACACGGCGCTGATCAAGGAGCCGGAATCCGCCGACGCCTATTCGCAGCTGGCGATGGCCTACGGTCACAAGAACGATCTCGCCGATGCCGACCTCGCCTCGGCACAGGCGGCCTTTGCGCGCGGCGACGGGAAGACCGCGCAGGAACTCGCGGCGCGGGCCAAGCAACGATTCCCGATCGGATCGCCCGGTTGGGTCAAGGCCGACGACATTGTCGCCTTCAACAAGAACCAACATCAGAGCCCGCTTCGAAAGTGAACATCAGAAGGACCTCCCCATGACGGATCCCATCTCGGCGATCTTCCGCATCGTCGCGACTGCGCTGCTGGTCGCGGCCACGATGCTGTCGGCGCCATTGGCCTCGGCGCAGACATTCTCCGACGACCAGCGCCAACAGATCGAAGGCATCATCAAGGACTACCTGGTCAAGCATCCCGAAGTGATGCAGGAGGTCATGACCGCGGTGGAAAAGCACCAGCAGGAGGCGGACGCCGAGAAGCAGCGCGCAACGATCCGGGACAACAACGCGACGCTGTTCAATTCGCCGCACCAGGTGGTGCTCGGCAATCCGAAGGGCAACGTCACGATGGTCGAGTTTTTCGACTACAACTGCGCCTTCTGCAAGCGCGCCATGACCGACATGATGACCTTGCTCAAGGCCGATCCCGATCTGAAATTCGTGCTCAAGGAATTCCCGGTGCTGGGTGAAGGCTCCGTCGAAGCCGCCCATGTCGCGGTCGCGGCGCGCATGCAGGACGCCAGCGGCGAGAAATACATCGAATTTCATCAGAAGCTGCTTGGCGGGCGGGGCGAGGCCAATCAGGCGCGCGCGCTCGCGGTTGCCAAGGAGGTCGGCTTCGACATGGCGCGCCTCCAGAAGGACATGGCGAGCGACGAGGCCAAGCAGACGATCGACGAAAACCTCAAGCTCGCCGACGCGCTCGGCGTCAGTGGCACACCGAGCTACGTGGTCGGCACCCAGCTCGTGGTCGGGGCCGTCGGCCTCGATGCGCTGAAGGACAAGATCAACGACGCGCGCAAGTAATCGCGCGAGTTACCGCGTCCGTTCCAAGGCATTGCCGGATCAATCAACCCTCCCCCGATGCGGGGGAGGGTTTTTGCTTTTCGGCCGAGGCGGACCTTCACTTCGCCAGGAAATTGCGATGCACCCAGCTGCCGTCGGCGCGGCGGGTCTCGGCGTAGAGCGAGCCGTCGCCGTCGCGGGTGGCGAGCCGCACGCTGGCATTCATCTTGCGCTCGGATTCCGGACCGGCCTGCGCCGCGGCAAGGAAAGCCTCGACATCCTTCACCGACGGCGGCGCCGCTGCGGCGGCGTCCTTGTCGCTGATCGCCTCGGTCACGTTGGCGGCGAGCTGTTTGCGCCACATTTTGCGAAACAGGGCGTTCGACGCATAGAGATCGCCGCTGTTGATCTTGCCGTTGATGGCATAGACGTAGCCGACGACATCGGCATCGGCTTCGCCGGCGGCCTGCAGCGCCGCGATGTAGTCGGCCTGGGCCTTTTTGAGCTTCTCGCTCTCCAGCGAAAGCTGCAGGCTCGACGGCGAGCTTGGCGCGACCACCGAAGCGCCCACGGAGCGCGACAGCCGGTCCTGCGTCGTCTTCACGCTTTTCCAGATTTCCTGCTGGCGCAGGCCGGTACTGGCGCCATCCGCGTAAGCGGTGGCGGAGGGGTCGGCGATCTTTGCCGGGGCCCCCGCATAGACCCGCAGCGCCATCTTGGCGTCGTGCGACGGCATGGCGGCGGCGGCGCTGGAGAACTGCCGGCCATCCTCGTCGCTGCGGGCGGTCCAGCGGCCCTGCTCGACGCAGAACGCCGCGATCGACACCTGTCCCGAGCCCGGCGGCAGCAGCAGATCGACCGACAGGACGCGGTCCTGCCGACCGCCTTTCACGATGTCGCCGGCCTGAACGAAAACCTCGTCGCTGCCGACATTCTCGACCGTCAGCTCGTTGACGCTGCCGGTCTCGCGCACGCGCACGCTCCCCTTGTTCAGAGCCTCCTGCAAGGTCAACGGCACGGCCCCGGCCGCCCCGCCGGCCGCGCTGCCGTGCAGCAGGTAGATCGCGAGATTGCCATGAACGGTCGGACCCGAGACCGTGGTGGCGTCGGCGGCAAAGACCGACGAGCCGGACGAAAGCGACACAACGAACGAGGCAGCAAAAGCCACGAATGATCTACGGCGCATCTAAACCCTCCCAAATAATCGCCAAACCGCGAGGGTCGATGCGCTCTGTGTTGCGGTGACGGAACCGCAATGGCGGATTCTGGGTTTCATCGTGGCGCCTGGCCGCCGGCCTCCCCGGCTTCCCCTTTGCGACCGCCATCCCTATAAACGGTGCCGGAGCGGCGGGCTTTTGCGCCCGCGGCAGCATTGCAGCCGGTGAAGCTCTCGCAGATGCCGAAGACCATCTACATTCTCAACGGCCCCAATCTCAATCTGCTCGGCACGCGCGAGCCGGAGATTTACGGCCGTTCAACCCTCGCCGAGGTCGAGAAGCTGTGCGTCGCGACGGCGGAACGACACGGGCTCGCCATCAAATTCATGCAATCCAACCACGAGGGCGACATCGTCGATTGGATTCAGGAGGCGCGCGCCGCCCAGGTGGCCGGGCTCATCATCAATCCGGCCGGACATACCACGACCTCCGTCGCCATCCTCGACGCGCTCCTCACGATGGAAGCGCCCGTCATCGAGGTGCATATCACCAACATCCACGCGCGCGAGCCATTCCGCCGGCACTCCTACGTCTCGAAGGCCGCACGCGCCGTGATCTGCGGCATGGGCATCAACGGCTATGCGCTCGCCATCGCCGGGCTCGCCGACATGATCGACGTCAAGGATTGATCGTGGTGCGCAAGCCCGGGACCCCGCCGATGCCGAAGACGCCAGCGATCGATCACGACATGATCCGCGAACTGGCGAAGCTGCTCGACGAAACCGGGCTCACCGAGATCGAATACGAGCGGGACGGCGTATCGGTGCGCGTTGCCCGGCATTCCGGCGGCTCGTCGGCCCGCATGCGCCCCGAGGCGCTCGCCGTGGCAGCGGCCGCGGTCCCCATCGACCCGGCGCAGCATCCCGGCCTTGTCGCCTCGCCCATGGTCGGCACCGCCTATCGCGGCGCCGAGCCGGGGGCGCGGCCTTTCGTCGATGTCGGCAGCCAGGTCAAGATCGGCGAGCCGCTGATCATCATCGAGGCGATGAAGACGATGAACCTCATCCCGGCGCCGCGCTCCGGCACGGTGATCCAGGTTCTGGTCGAGGACGGCCAGCCGGTCGAATTCGGCGAACCGCTGATGATCATCGAGTAATGGCGGGTAGCAAATAGCAAACATTAGCATGCTGTCATTTGAACTCGCCATACGCTGTTCGCCATTGCGCTATCCGTGCTGAGCGGCCGAGATGTTCGACAAGATACTCATTGCCAACCGCGGGGAGATCGCGTTGCGCGTGCTGCGGGCGTGCAAGGAGCTAGGCATTCCGACGGTGGCGGTGCATTCGACCGCGGACGAGGACGCCATGCACGTGCGGCTGGCGGATGAGAGCGTCTGCATCGGGCCGCCGCCCGCCAAAGACAGCTATCTCAATCTTCCGGCGCTGCTCGCCGCCTGCGAGATCACCGGCGCCGACGCAGTGCATCCGGGATACGGCTTTCTCGCCGAGAACGCCCGCTTCGCCGAAATCCTCGCCGAACACAATGTGCACTTCATCGGCCCGCGCCCCGAGCACATCCGCCTGATGGGCGACAAGATCGCGGCCAAGCGCGCCGCCGTGAAGCTCGGCATCCCGGTCGTGCCGGGCTCCGAAGGCGGCATCGGCTCCGACCAGGAGGCGCTGCGGCTGGCGCAGGACATCGGCTTTCCGGTCATGCTCAAGGCCGCGGCCGGCGGCGGCGGCCGCGGCATGAGGGTGGTCCGCGAGGAGAGCGAGCTTGCCTCGGCGCTGGCCATGGCGCGCGCCGAGTCGCGCACCGCGTTCAATGACGACACGCTCTATCTGGAGAAATATCTTGCCCGGCCGCGCCACATCGAGATCCAGGTCCTCGGCGACGGCAAGGGCCGCGCCATCCATCTCGGCGAGCGTGACTGCTCGCTGCAGCGCCGCCACCAGAAGGTCTGGGAGGAAGGCCCCTCGCCCGCCCTCAACACCGGCACCCGCGACGAGATCGGCGAGGTCGTCGCCAGGGCGATGCGCGAGATCAAATATCTCGGCGTCGGTACCGTCGAGTTCCTCTACGAGGACGGCAAGTTCAACTTCATCGAGATGAACACGCGCATCCAGGTGGAACACCCGGTGACCGAGATGATCACCGACATCGACCTCATCCTGGAGCAGATCCGGGTCGCCGCCGGCAATGATCTCGAGCTGACGCAGAGCGACGTCAAATTCCACGGCCACGCCATCGAGTGCCGCATCAATGCCGAGAATGCCGTGTCGTTCCGCCCCTCGCCGGGCAAGATCATCCACTACCATCCGCCGGGCGGATTGGGCGTCCGGGTCGATTCCGCAGTCTACCACGGCTACGCGATCCCGCCGTACTACGATTCGCTGGTCGGCAAGCTCATCGTGCACGGCAAGACACGCAGCGAATGCCTGATGCGGCTCAAGCGCGCGCTCGACGAGTTCGTGATCGAGGGCATCGAGACCACGCTGCCGCTGTTCCGCGCGCTGGCGCGCGAGAAGGACATCATCGACGGCGATTACCACATCCACTGGCTGGAGGAGTTCCTCGCCCGCGGCAGCCTGGAAAGCTAATTAACCGCCGTTCACGCCGGCTCGGCTTCCAGCGCCGGCCGCAGCGCGCCCGCCAACAGCCGCCCGACCGCGGCCGGCACATAAGGCTTCAAAACGGCGATGGAGTTCGGTACCCGGCTACTCGGTTCGAGCACGGCGAGCCGCGCCGAGGCGTAGACGACGGCAAGCCCGGATATGAGTTCGCGCGCGCAGCGCGCCAGCGCCATGCCGTCCATGCCGCCCGGCAGGTTGACGTCGGTGAACAGCACGTCGACCGGCGCGGCGCGCAGATGCTGCAGGGCGTCGGCCGCGGTGCCGACCGCCTCGACCGCAAAGCCCTGCTCCGACAGCGACTCCGCCACCCATTCGCGGATGAAAAACTCGTCTTCCACGAGCAGGACGCGGATCGGCTCGCCATCCCTAACGATCGGTTTCATTGCCTGAGTTCCGATTCTTGGTTCGTCAGCGGGACCAACGCGATACGCGCCGAAGCGTTCAAGCTGGCGAAAATCCTATGCGCTTATCGTTTTCGGAGCGTTAATCGCCGGAGCGCTTTCGGCAAAAGCCGGCCGACGGCGTATCAGGGGGTCCGCGGCAGTTCCACGTTGTCCTCGATCATGACCTTCTCGAAGTCGTTGATGAGGATCTCGACCCGCATCCGCCAGACGCCCGCCACCGGAATGCGCAGCCCGCTGATGCGCCATTGCGACACACTCTCGCGCGTCGCGGTGCGGCGGATCGGCTCGATGCCCGCGCCTGGGTTCCAGATGACGAGATCAACCTCCTTGGCCGCCGCGATCGGCCGAAAATCGTCGTCGGTGACCAGAATGCTGACGGCGGCGCCACGGCCGCGCTCGGGCGTCAGGTCGATCTGCGCCATGGCCGGCTCGGCGTGGAGATGAATATAGATCGTCTCCGCGGCGGCGAGCGCGCGCGGCGGCGGGGTGAAGCGCCAAAGCCCGACGATGCCGAGAATGACAACGGCAAGCAGGAACTCGGTGGCGATGACCCGCACCAGCCGCCGCGTCCCCGCGACCGCAAGGCGCGGCACCAGGACGTAGCGGTTGAGCGCGGCGAGCGCGAGCAGCACGAGCACGATCGCGAGCTTAGACGACAGCACCAGCCCGTAGCTGGTGGTCCACAGCGCGTCCGGCCGATCGAGCTGAAGGAAGGCGAGCGCGATCCCGGTGGCGATCAGGAGGAGTACCGGTACCGGGATCAGGCGTGAAAAGCGCTCCAATGCGATGCGGTCGCCGCCGCGCACGATGGCGGCGAGCGGCAGCAGCGAGCCGACCCAGATCGCGACGCAGACGCCGTGGAGGAAGACCGCGGGAACGCTCAGGATCCGCGGCGCGGTGGTGCTGGCATGGCCGCTGGCGGCGAACGCAAGGCCGATGCCGGCAGTCGCCACCAGAGCAAGCCCCCTCGCCATCGACCGATTATTCAGCCCGAGCGCAAGGAGCCCGACGATCAGCGTCGCAATCGCGACGAGGACCGTCGTACCCCACGAGGTCCCAAATCCTTCGGCCCAGACGGCCGGCCGCCAAACATCGCGCAGCGGCTGCGCCAGCGCGTCGAGCCCTTGCAGCGGCAGCGAAACCACCGCAGCGAGCAAGCCGCACGCCATGGCTGCGTCGATCCAACGCTGTGCGGGCATCGGCCGCTTGGCGGCAAGCCACGCTTGGAAGGCGGCGCCGCCGACACCGATGAACAAGCCGATCGCGAGGATCAACTGCGCGGCCCAGATCGCAAGATGAACGGCCGTGGAGCCCTCGGCCGCCGGCGCGCGCACGCCGGTGCTCGGATGCCCGACCGCAAAACTCACCACCCCGCCGACCGGGTGGCCGTCGGCCGAGATCACCCGCCAGCTCAGCACGTAGCTGCCCTGTTCGGGCATGGGCGGTGCAGCGATGGTGACCGACATATCGGCCGCCACGACGTTCGTCAGAGTCACCACTTGGCCGGATGGCCGAACGAGCCGCATCACGAGTGGCGACACCGGCTCATTGAAGGTGAGTTGCAGGGATTGCGGCGGACCGGGGATCGTCGCCCCGTCCGCCGGCACGGTCGACAGCAGCGAAGCATGCGCTTGCGCCGCACGCATCGGATCGAACGCGACGATCAGCGCTGCCATCACCGCGCCAACGCAGAGCAAGCGCCGCAGAAGTTTTCGCTGCGGCAGCCCCGTCACGGCTTCGGGACGAGCTTCAAACCCGGCGCCGGCTCGGGGTATTCCGAGCCCTCGCTCGGAATCTCGATCCAGCGATGCACGCCCTTCTCGCACTCCTGCACGGCCGGGAAGTAGATCGTCTGGCCGGCTTGCAGATCGCTCGCCAAAAACGAATGGAACACGAACTCGTCGTAATAATCGTCGGGCAGCCGGCCGCCCGACCAGTCGATCTCGGTGACGCCCTCGCTGACCTGGGCGCGAAACAGATTATGCGATTTGCCGTATTTGCCCTTGACCAGGTCGATCGTCCAGCCGGGCTTGGGCATCGGCTTCACGTCGATCACGCCCTCGGGAATGCGCACGCGGATCGCCGTGGTCGGCGAACCGTCGCAGCCATGCGGCACGCGCAGCACGGCCCTATAGGACGTGCCGACGGACGCCTGGCCCTGTTCGAGGGTGACGTGGGCGGACGCCGACGGCACGGCGCCGACGACACAGATGAAAGCAAGCGCGACGGTGACGCCCGCGGCGCCAGGAAAACATCGAAACATGCGCGGCCTCCGCAATAATCATTCACGCGGACGTGACGCCCGCATCGTCCGGAACGTTCCCGCTAGCATAGATGGCGCCTCTTGAACCAGAAGGCTCGAGCCGGTTAAACGGGACGCATGGCCAGCCGCGAGTCCGCGCTCATCGACATCACGCCCGAGGTGCTGCTCAAGGCCTATGCGTGCGGCATTTTCCCGATGGCGGAAAGTGCCGACGACCCGGCGCTCTCCTGGATCGAGCCGGAACGGCGCGGCCTCATTCCGCTCGATCGCTTCCATGTGCCGAAGCGCCTTGCCCGCACCGTGCGCTCGGATCGATTCACCGTGGCGATCGACCGCGATTTCGATGCGGTGGTGCGCGGCTGCGCCCAATCGATGCCGGGGCGCAGCCGGACCTGGATCAACGCCCGCATTCACAACCTCTACCGCAAGCTCTACGAGCGCGGCGACTGTCACACGGTCGAGACCTATGACGGTGACGAGCTGGTCGGCGGCCTCTACGGCGTGAGCCTCGGACGCGCGTTTTTCGGCGAGAGCATGTTCCACCGCGCGCGCGATGCCTCCAAGGTCGCGCTCGTGCATCTGGTGGCGCGGCTCAAGGCCGGCCATTACCGGCTGCTCGACACCCAGTTCGTCACCGACCATCTGCGCTCGTTCGGCGCCGTCGAGGTGACGCGGCCCGCCTATCACAAGCTGCTCGATGGCGCGCTCGTGGGCGAGGGCGATTTCGGTGCGCTGGCGCTCGATCGCCCGGTTTCCGGCAGTGCCGCGCTCGCTTGCGTCGCGGCAGCCTGATTGATCGGCGTCAGCGCGGCGGATTTGGGAACGTGGGCGCCACCGGAGGCGGGGGTTGCCGCCGCTGCTGCGGCTGCGGCGAGGGGGGCGGAGGTTTGCGCGGACGCACCGGCGCGGGCGCCGGTGCGGCAGCAGCCGCCGCTGCCGCGGGCTGGGCAATCTGCGCCTGCACCGGCGAGGAACAATCCGTCAGCCAGACATCGTAGATCGGATGCTCGACGGCATGCAGGCCTGGGCTCGATGCGAACATCCAGCCGGTGAAGATGCGCTTGACCTCGCCCTGCAGCGTCACCTCCTCGACTTCGACGAAGGCATCGGTGTTGGTCGCCTCGGTTGGCGGGCGCGTGTAGCACGCCCGCGCGGTGACCTGAAGGGCGCCGAACTGCACGGTTTCGCCGATCCCCGCATCGAACGAGATGATGCGGCCGGTGATCTTATCGAGGCCGGAAAACACCGCGCGGTTGTTCGGGATCTTCTCGGTCGGCGTCTCGGTGACGACGGTGTCGTCGGACTGTGGCGCGGTATCCGCCGGTTGCGGCGGCGGCGGATTGGTGGGCTGCTGCGGCGCGGGGTTGACCGAGGGCGGTATCACCCGCGCGCGCTGGCTGGGCGCCACGCCGCCCTGTTGGGGTGCTGCTGCCCCGGGGGGCGGCGGCAGGGGCTGCGTCTGAATGCCGGACGGAGCACGCGCCGCCGGAGCCGGCGGGAGCGGCTGGCGCTGGTCCACCGGAGGCGGCTGCGGCGGGAACGCGTTCGGGACGTCGGCTGGCGGCCGCGGCGGCGAATCGCCAAAGTTGCCGAACTGCGCCGCCGCCGGGCCCGCCGCGACGGTTCCGCCGATCAGGATCAGAAAAGCGGCGATGCGGAGCATGGAACCTGCAATTTGCGGGCAAATCGGTTCGACGCGGTGCCTACGCTGCGCCCGGTTAACATTTTGAATGGGGCGCGGAAAGGGCGGACCTGGGGTCTGGGGTCAGGAAAAGGGATCGGCACGGACGCCCGACGACGCCATTTTCCTGATGCCTGACGCCGCCTATTTCCCCGGCGTCCAGGCCTTGTAATCCCCGGTCGCCTTGGGGCGGCGGCCCTGCGCCAAAGTCGAGCCGCTCGGACGGTGCGCAGCCGGCGTGCCCGTCAGGTTGGGCCGATGCGGCTTTTCCCAACGGTAGGTCCTCGCCTTCTCCTCGGTCGGCGGCAGGTCCACGGTGTGATGCAGCCAGCCATGCCAGTACGGCGGCACCATGGAGGGCTCGGCGACGCCGTTGTAGACCACCCAGCGCCGATTGATGCCGAGCGCGGGATCGATCTTGCCGCCCTTGGTTTGGTAGTAGTGGTTGCCGAATTCGTCCTCGCCGACGAACTCGCCATAGCGCCACGTCCACAACTGGGTGCCGAGAGTCTGGCCGTTCCACCACGTAAACAATCGCAGCAAGAAGCTTTTCATCAACGGCTCTCAAGTCCGATTGGCGGGCGAAAAGTCGCGCCTTGATGCCACCGCGCGGCCGGACTGTCCAGGGCGCGCGCGAACAGAACCTGGCGGGGAAATCGCGCCGTTTCTCACGATCGTTTCAAGATATAGTTCGCGCCATGTGGCCAAGCCTTTTCCAACGCCTCGAATCGAACCTGAGCGAGACGGCGGACGCGCTCTCGTTCGGGCCGCCCTGGGCGGTGTCGCTCGTGCTGTTGATCGCCGCTGTCGCGGCGGCGTGGCTGCTGCATGCCGCCGTCCTCGCGGTGCTGCGGCGCCTGCTGCGCGACCGGCGGCCCTATCTGCAATCGGTGCTGGAGCAGACCAGAAATCCGACACGCCTTGCTTTGTTGCTGGTCGCGGTTGCCATCGCGCTCGCCACCGCGCCGTTAGCCTCCGATACCAAGGCTGCAGCCGTGCGCGTCCTGGTGCTGTTGACCGTCTGCCTCATCGGCTGGATCGCGATGACCGCGCTCCATATCGCCGCCGACGTCTACCTGCGGCGCTTTCGCATCGACGTCGAGGACAACCTGCTGGCGCGCAAGCACGTCACCCAGGTGCGCGTGCTGGTGCGCGTCCTCGACACCATCATCGTCCTCCTCACCGCGGGCTTCGCCCTGATGACGTTCGAAACCGTGCGCCAATACGGCGTGAGCCTGTTCGCCTCCGCCGGAGTTGCCGGGCTCATTGCCGGCCTGGCGGCACGGCCTGTGCTAAGCAACCTGTTCGCCGGCGTGCAGCTGGCCGTGACCCAGCCGATCCGGCTCGAAGACGCCGTCACGGTCGAGAACGAGTACGGCTGGATCGAGGATATCACCTCGACCTATGTGGTGATCCGATTGTGGGATCTGCGGCGGCTGATCGTGCCGCTGAGCTATTTCATCGAGAAGCCGTTCTACAACTGGACCCGGCAGGCCGCGGCCCCGATCGGCAGTGTTCTGCTTTACCTCGACTATGGCGCCCCGATCGAACGCATCCGCCAGAAGGCCGCCGAGTTCATCGCCCAATCGAAGGAAGGCAAGGGCACCATCGCCAATGTCCAGGTCACCAATGCGAGCGCGCAGGCCATCGAGGTGCGCGTCCTGGTCAATTCCAGTTCGCCCGCCGTCACGTCGAATCTGTGTGCCGACCTGCGCGAAAAATTGATCGCCTTCCTCCAGCAGGAGCATCCCGAGGCGCTGCCGCGGCGGCGCCAGGAGATCATCGGCACGCCGGCGCAGCAGAAGTAGCGGCGCGCGCCATCCTCAAGTGCGCTGCGTCACGCTCAGCTCCACCACGGCTCCGGTTGAAAGCTGCCGGCGGCCTGCTCGATGACGTTGCCGAGCGCGAACAGCGTCTCCTCCTCGAACGGCCGACCGATGAGTTGCAGGCCGAGCGGCAGGCCCTGCGCGTCGAGGCCGCCCGGCACCGCAATGCCCGGCAGGCCCGCGAGGTTCACCGTGACCGTGAACACGTCGTTGAGATACATCTCGACCGGATCGGCATGGCCTTCTTCGCCGATGCCAAAAGCGGCGGACGGCGTCGTCGGCGTCAAGATGGCGTTGACGCCTTGCGCAAAGCAGCGCTCGAAATCCTGCTTGATCAGCGTGCGCACCTTCTGGGCGCGCAGGTAATAGGCATCGTAATAGCCGGCGGACAGCACATAGGTGCCGATCATGATGCGCCGGCGCACTTCCTTGCCGAAGCCCGACGCGCGCGTCGCTTCGTACATGTCGGTAATGTCGCGGCCGGGCACGCGCAGCCCGTAGCGCACGCCGTCGTAGCGCGCCAGATTGGACGAGGCTTCCGCCGGCGCCACGATATAATAGGCGGCCAGCGCGTATTTGGTGTGCGGCAGCGAAACATCGACCACGTCGGCGCCGGCATCCTTGAGCCATTGCGCGCCCTGCTGCCACAGCGTCTCGATCGACGCCGCCATGCCGGGCACCCGGTATTCCTTCGGAATGCCGATGCGCATTCCCTTGACCGAGGCGCCGATCGCCTTCTCGTAGTCGGGCACCGGCAGATCGACGCAGGTCGTGTCCTTCGGGTCATGGCCGGCCATCGATCGCAACAGGATCGCGCAGTCGCGCACGGTGCGTGCGAACGGGCCCGCCTGATCGAGCGAGGACGCGAACGCGACGATGCCCCAGCGCGAGCAACGGCCGTAGGTCGGCTTCAGTCCGGCGATGCCACAGAACGCGGCCGGTTGGCGGATCGAGCCGCCGGTATCGGTGCCGGTGGCGCCGACGCACAGATGAGCGGCGACCGCCGCGGCCGAGCCGCCCGAGGAGCCTCCCGGCACGATCTTGGTGTCCGTGCCGCGCCGCCGCCACGGCGACACCGCCGCGCCGAAATACGAGGTCTCGTTCGACGAGCCCATGGCGAACTCGTCGTTGTTGAGCTTGCCGAGCGCCACCGCGCCGTCGCGCCACAGATTGGCGGTGACGGTCGATTCGTAGCTCGGCACGAAATTCTCCAGGATGCGCGAGCACGCTGTCGTGCGCACGCCCGCGGTGCAGAACAGATCCTTGACGCCGAGCGGGAGCCCCTCGAGCGGGCGGCCCTGCCCTTGCGCAAGCTGCGCCTGCGAGGCGCGCGCCATGGCGCGGGCGCGATCCGGCGTTTCCAGCACGAAGGCGTTGAGTGGGCGCGCCTTCTCGATCGCAGCGAGATGCGCATCGACGAGTTCGGTGGCGGAGATTTCCTTGCTGCGCAGCGCGTCACGCGCCCGCGCCAACGTGAACGCCGTAAGCTCGGTCATCCGGCCGTCGGGTCGTCGCAGGAAAACGGATTTTTGGCAGCCTGCGGCGGCGCGTTTTCGGGTTGCTCGCCTTGCTCCCCCTGCTCGCCTTGCTCCACTTGCACCGGCAGCGGCTGCACCGGGAATCCGGCAAAGAGCTTCTCGACTGCCGCCGGATCGTCCGGATCGAGCAAGCCGCGGCTTTCAAGATAAGCGAGCCAAATGGCATCTTGTTCGCAAGCGAGGCACATTATTCCACCACCTTATTCCACCACCTTGGGAACGAGGAAAAAATGACCCTCGTGCGCCGGCGCATTAGCGATGATGTCGTCCGCGATGCCGCCGTCGGTCACTTCGTCCGCGCGCATCTTCAGCGCAATCGGCATCACCGATGTCATCGGCTCGACGCCGTCGACGTTGACTGCCGCGAGCTGCTCGACAAAGGCAAGAATGGCGTTGAGCTCGCCCCGAAGTTCGTCCAGTTCGTCATCGGCCACGGCGATGCGCGCGAGATGGGCAACGTGGCGGACCGTGTCGGCGTCAACGGACATTTCGGCGTTACCTTTGCAACGATACGCCTATACCAGAGGGCACATGGTGAGCCAACAGCGGCCAGGCAACGCCGGCGCCGGCCGAGCGCGCGGTCGCCGAGATAGACTGGCTCGCCAAGCCCTTGTGGCCAGGCCCTTGCGGCGAGATTGCCGCGTGAACGCGACATGCCTAACTTGAGAACATGATGCAGTCCTTGCGGCCGGTCCATATCATCGGCGGCGGCCTTTCGGGTTCCGAGGCCGCCTGGCAGGTCGCGCGGCGCGGCGTGCCGGCGGTGCTGCACGAAATGCGGCCGCTGCGCTCGACCGCGGTGCACCGGACCGGCCAGTTCGCCGAACTGGTCTGCTCCAACTCGTTCCGCTCCGACGACGCCGACGGCAGCGCGATCGGGCTCCTGCATGCCGAGATGCGCCGGCTCGGCTCCTTGGTGATGCGCGCGGCCGACGCGCACAAGCTGCCGGCCGGCGGCGCGCTTGCGGTCGATCGCGACGGCTTCGCCGCCGCGGTGACGGAAGCGCTCGAAGCCGAGCCGCTGATCGAGATCGCCCGCGAAGAGGTGGCGGAGCCGCCGCCGGAATGGGACAGCGTCATCGTCGCCACCGGCCCGCTGACGTCTCCGGCGCTGGCTGAAACGATACGCACGCTCACCGGCGCCCAGGCGCTCGCCTTCTTCGATGCGATCGCCCCGATCGTGCACCGCGAGTCGATCGATTTCGACGTCGCCTGGTTTCAGTCGCGCTACGACAAGAGCGGGCCCGCCGGCTCCGGCGCCGACTACATCAACTGTCCGCTCACGCGCGCGCAATACGACGCCTTCATCGACGCGCTGCTCGCTGGCGAGAAGATTGCGTTCCACGATTTCGAGGCGACGACGCCCTATTTCGACGGCTGCCTGCCGATCGAGATCATGGCCGAGCGCGGACGCGAGACACTGCGGCACGGGCCGATGAAGCCGTTCGGCCTCACCGATACGCACCGGCCGGCGGCGAAACCCTACGCGGTGGTGCAGTTGCGGCAGGACAACAAGCTCGGCACGCTGTTCAACATGGTGGGCTTCCAGACCAAGCTGAAGCACGCCGAGCAGGTGCGCATCTTCCGGACCATCCCCGGCCTCGCCAAGGCCGAGTTCGCCCGGCTCGGCGGCCTGCACCGCAACACCTTCATCAACTCGCCGAAGCTGCTCGACGAGACGCTATGTCTCAAGGCCATGCCGCGGCTGCGCCTGGCCGGACAGATCACCGGCTGCGAGGGCTATGTCGAGTCGGCGGCGATCGGCCTTCTGGCCGGGCGCTTCGCCGCCGCGCAGCGGCTTGGCGAGCGGCCGCTGCTGCCGCCGCCGACCACTGCGCATGGCGCGCTCATCGGTCACATCACCGGCGGCCATATCGAGACGATCGATGCGGGTCCGCCATCGTTCCAGCCGATGAACGTCAATTTCGGATTGTTTCCTCCGCTCGGCTACGAGCCTCCGCGGACGGTCGCGCGGCCGGGCGGCAGCGCTGCGCTCGGTCCGAGGAATTTCGCCAGAAAACGCGCGCTGTGCGAGCGTGCGCTCGCCGATCTGGACGCCTGGATGGCGGGAGCCTTGCCGCGCGCCGCCGAGTGACGCGCTCGCCTAGCCCGCAATGCCGGCCGGATTGCGCGCCGCGCGCCAGATCAGCCATTGCCGCCGCCACGGCGCGATTTCGGCAGGCGTGAACGGCGCGCAGCGCTCCAGGCGATCGAGCGACGGCCGCACCAGCGCAATGGGCAGCAGAGCCGGCAACGCCGCCGCCGGCAGCGCCGTCACATGGGCTTGCGCTGCGAGGAGATGCTGGCGGGCGAGGTTTCGCAGTTCCGCGAGCGCCGCTTGCAGGCCAGCGGAGGATCGGCCCGCGAATATCTCCTGCGGCTCGACCCGGTGGCGCTCGAGAAGCTCGAGCGGGACATAGAGCTGACCCCGCGCGGCGTGGAGCGGGAATGCGCGCAGCAGACCCGCGATCGTTGCGGCTATTCCCGCCGGACCCGCGACGTCCTCGGCCTCGACACCGGCGAGGATTTGCACGGCGAGAGATGTCAGCGCCGAGGATGTCTTCCGCGCATAGGCTTCGAGATCGGCCAGGCGCGCCATCGGCTCGTTATAGAGATCGAAGCGGCGCGCCTCGATGAGGTCGGTCAGCTTGGTGGTCGCGAGATGATGGCGTTGGACCACGCCAAGAAGCGCGGCCGCGACCGGATTGGCCTGCGCCTCGCCGGCGCGCTCGCCGCCGACCGCCTCGCTCCACCATTGCAGGCGGATCTCGCCGGGCAGCGGTTCGCGCGCCACCTCGCGCACCCGCGCCACCTCGGCGTTGAAGGCGTAGAGCGCATAAAGCGCATTGCGATATTCCGGCGGCGCAAACAGCGAGGCGAGAAAGCGATCCCGGTCGGCCGCACGCACCAGTTCCGCGCAATAGGCGAACGCATCCAGCATGACGGCGAGCTTAGCAGCATCATGCGACCGCGATCAGGCCAGCGCCGACCCGGCGATTCTCCATCAGCATCACGTTGTAGGTGCGCACCGCCGGCCCCGTCGTCATGGCGTCGAACGAGATATTGGCCTCGCGAAACCGCGTCCGCAAAGCTTGCGGCACCGGCCAGCTCTCGGCCCCGGTGCCGAAGATGAAGAAATCGAGATCGCCGGCCCGCGCCAGCACGAACGCCACGGTTTCTTCGGTCAGGTCGGCCGGCGTCGCGACCGGCCAGGCCCAGATGCCGTCCGGCAGGCACAGCAGCGAGCCGTGATGCGACATGCCGGCGAAGCGGAAACCGCCGCCGCCATGGGCGTCGATCACCGCCTGGCGCGGCAGATGCGGCGCCTGCACTAGCGGCGCGCCCTCGCGCGCGGGGCCGCCTCGGCCGGCGGCTCCGGCGCCGCCGGCGGCTCGCCTGGCGCCTCCGCCTCGCCCATGCGGCCGGTGCCGACGCCGAGATAGATCAGGATCGGCGAGGCGATGAACACCGACGTATAGGTGCCGACCAGCACGACGCCGAACATCATGGTCGCGGTGAAGCTGCGGATCGCCTGGCCGCCGAACAGCAACAACGCCAGGAGCGACATCGCCACGGTGACGTGGGTGACGATCGAGCGCGACAGCGTGGCGTTGACCGAGACGTTGAGCAGATCGGGCATCGACATGCGCTTGTAGCGGCGCAGCATCTCGCGGATGCGGTCGTAGATCACCACCGTGTCGTTGAGCGAATAGCCGAGGATGGTGAGCAGCGCCGCAATGCTGGTGAGGTCGAAATCGATCTGCGTCAGCGACATGAAGCCGACAGTGAGCACCAGATCGTGCACGTTGGCGATCATGGCGCCGAGCGCAAACTGCCATTCGAAACGGAACCACAGATAGATCAGGATCGCGCCGATCGCGGCCACCAGGCCGATCGTGCCGTAAGCAAGGAGTTCGGTGCTGACGCTCGGCCCGACCACCTCGACGCGGCGGTAATCGACCTCGCTGCCCAGTGCGTCACGGACCTTCTGCACCGCATCCTGCTGCGCCGCGTCGCCGCCCGGCTGCTTCGAGACGCGGATCAGCACGTCGTCCGGGGCGCCGAATTGCTGGAGCTGAAAGTCGCCGAGCTTGAGCCCGGCGATGGTCGAGCGCATCTCCGAGAGATTGGCCGGTCCCTTGGTCTGCACCTCCATCAAGGAGCCGCCGACGAAATCGATGCCGAAATTCAGGCCGTGAAAGAAATACAGCAGGATCGCCGCGATCGACAGCATCGCCGAAATCGGAAAGCTGATGCGCCGAAAGCGCATGAAATCGAAGCGGGTGTCGTCGGGAACGATGCGAAGCAAGCGCACGGGATTTCTTTCACAGGAGACTGGAGGCCGAACCGGTTCAGCGCAATCGGATCACGATCTCAATTTCACGCTTGAACATGGTCTTTGCGAAAACCGATTTCCATCCCTCCCCTTCCCGCCGCGGCGCACGGAGGGGAAAGAAAGGCGTTGTGCTAGATCGGCACGGTGCGCGGCCGCCACATCCGCACCCAGTAGGCCATGATCAGACGGGTCAGCGTGAAGGCGGTAAACAGGCTCGTGAGGATGCCGATGCCGAGCGTGACGGCAAAGCCGCGCACCGGTCCGGTGCCGATATAGAACAGCACCGCCGCGGCGATGAAGGTGGTGATGTTGGAATCGAGGATGGTGGCGAGCGCGCGGGTGAAACCGGCATCGATGGCGTTGATCGCGGTGCGGCCGGCGCGCACCTCCTCGCGGATGCGCTCGTAGATCAGCACGTTCGAATCAACCGCAATGCCGACCGTGAGCACGATCCCGGCGATGCCGGGGAGCGTCAGCGTCGCGTTAAGCATCGACAGCACGCCGAAGATCATGGCGACGTTGACGGCCACCGCGATATTGGCGAACAGGCCGAACAACCCATAGGTCGCGAACATGAAGACGATGACCAGCGCCGCGCCGACATAGGACGCGTGCTCGCCCGCCACGATCGAATCCTGGCCGAGACCGGGCCCGACGGTGCGCTCCTCGACGATGGTGAGCGGCGCCGGCAACGCGCCGGCGCGCAGCAGGATGGAAAGATCGGTCACCTGCTGCACGGTGAAATTGCCGGAAATCTGTCCGTTACCGCCGAGGATCGGCTCGCGGATGACCGGCGCCGATATCACCTTGTTGTCGAGCACGATGGCGAACGGCTTGTTAACATTGGCCCGCGTCGCGTCGGCGAACTTGCGCGCGCCGGTCGAATTGAAGGTGAAGCTGACGACCGGCTCGTTGGTGCGCTGGTCGAAGCTCGGCTTGGCGTCGGTCAGATCGGCGCCGGAAACGAGCACGCGCTTCTCGATGAGATACTTCTCGCCGTTTTCGCCGTCGAGCAGCTCGGAATCCGCTGGCGGACGGCCGGCGGCCGCCTGCTCCGGCGTCGTCGACTCGTCGACGAGGCGGAAATCGAGCTTGGCGGTCTTCCCCAGAATCTCCTTGAGCCGCGAAGGGTCCTGCAGGCCCGGCACCTGAACCAGGATGCGGTCGAGGCCCTCGCGCTGGATGGTCGGCTCGACCAGGCCGAGCTCGTTGACGCGCCGCTCGATGATCTGGATCGATTGATCGACGGCCTGACGGATGCGCTCGGTGGTTGCCGCGTCGGGAGGCGTGAGCGTGATGAGGCCGCCGGTCTCGGTGACGTTGACGGTGCGCTGTCCCGAGGTGCCGAGGATGCCGGACAGCGGCTGCGACAGCTCGCGCAGCTTGCTGAGCGCCGGCTCGATGTCGTTGTCGCGCGTGATGCGCACCTCGACGCTGTTGCCGCGCACGGTTCGGCCGGTGAAGGGGATGCGCGCCGAGCGCAGCAGGCGCAGCACGTCGTCGTTGAGCGCCTGCAATCGCTCCTTGCGCACCGCACTGGCATCGACTTGGAGCAGAAGGTGCGAGCCGCCCTGCAAATCGAGCCCGAGCACGACATGGCGCTGCGCCCACGACGGCCACGCCTTGACCGTGTTCTCCGAGAAGAAATTCGGTAGGGCGAACAGGCACACGACGAGTGCCGTGAGCAGGATCGCCGCCGCCTTCCAGCGTGTGAAGAACAACATCGACTTCGACTATCCTCGTTACCCGCTCAGCTCGCGCTGTCGTCCTTGACCGGCTCGCCCTTGGCGCGCACCTCGCTCACCATCGAGCGCATCTGCCGCACCCGCACGCCGTCGGCGATCTCGACCTCGATCTGGTCGTCATCCACCACCTTGGTGACCTTGCCGACCAGGCCGCCGCTGGTCACCACGCTGTCACCGCGGCGCAGCGACTTGACCATCTCCTGGTGCTGCTTCGCCCGCCGCTGCTGCGGGCGCAACACCAGGAAATACATAATCACGATAATCAGAACGAGCGGCATGAGCGAGGTGATCATGCTGGTGCTGTCGCCGCCGAAGCCGAACGGGTTTTGCGCGAATGCGGGCGTAATCAGCATTGTTCCTCCAGGACCGCTTTCATGCGCGCAGGCGTAAAGCCCGATTTTGCGCGTGAAATCGGCGCGGACTATAGCCGCCATTGGCCCAATTGCAACGCTGCGGCCGGTCCGGTTGCGCTTGCGAGCATTCCGGCACCCCGCTAAGGGGAAAGGCGCAACCCGGTGCAATCATGGCCGATTCTCCTCAGCGCTTGCGGAACAAGGCGACGGACGCGGCCGCCGCGAGCGCTGTCATGGCGCCGCTGGCGCAGGGCGGCCCGCCCGAAGTCCTCGAGCGCATCGCCGCTGCCCTGGAACGCCTCGCCCCGCCGCCGCCGCTGGCGGCCGACTTTGCCGCTGCCGAAGCCTTCATCTGGCACCCCGAGGGGCGGCGGCTCGCCGCGGTGCGCCGGGTCAATCGCGTTGAAATGTCGCTGCTCAAGGGCATCGAGCGGGTGCGCGATCTCCTGGTCGAGAACACGGAGCGGTTCGCGCGCGGGCTGCCGGCCAACAATGCGCTGCTGTGGGGCGCGCGCGGCATGGGAAAATCCTCGCTGGTCAAGGCCGCCCACGCGGCGATCGGCGCGGCGCATCCAACCGCGGGGCTCAGACTCATCGAAATCCACCGCGAGGACATCGAGTCGCTGCCGGAGCTGATGGGAATCCTGCGCGGCGCCCCCTATCGCTTCATCGTGTTCTGTGACGATCTGTCGTTCGACGCCGAAGACACCTCCTACAAGTCGCTCAAGACCATGCTGGAAGGCGGCATCGAAGGCCGGCCGGAGAACGTCATCTTCTATGCCACGTCGAACCGCCGCCATCTGATGGCGCGCGACATGATGGAGAACGAGCGCTCGACCGCGATCAATCCCGGCGAGGCGGTGGAGGAGAAGGTCTCGCTATCCGACCGCTTCGGCCTGTGGCTCGGCTTTCACCGCTGCAGCCAGGACGAATATCTGGCCATGGTCGATGGCTATGTCGCCCATTACCGCATACCGCTCGGCGGCGGCGAGCTGCGCCGCGAAGCGCTCGAATGGGCGACGACGCGCGGCGCGCGCTCCGGCCGCGTCGCTTGGCAATATGTGCAGGACCTCGCCGGCAAGCTCGGCGTCAAAACGCAGGTCGAATAACGGAGGACGGACGACGGATAGACGCTTCTGTCAGCCGTCGTGTGTCGCGCGTTCGATCGCGTGCTCTCAGCCGCCGCTGAGCAGCGGCATCGGGTCGATCGGATTTGCGCCCTTGCGGATCTCGAAGTGCAGCTGCGGCGACGTCACGTTGCCGGTCTCGCCCGAATGGGCGATCACCTGGCCGCGTTTGATCGAGTCGCCGCGCTTGACCAGGATTTCGCTGGCGTGCGCGTAGGCGGTGACGTAGCCGTTGCTGTGGCGCACCAGCACCAGATTGCCGTAGCCCTTGAGCTCGTTGCCCGCATAGGCGACCACGCCATCCTCGGCCGCCTTGACCGGCGTGCCTTCCGGCACCGCAAGGTTGATGCCGTCGTTCTGCAAGCCGTTCGGCTTCGGCCCGAAGCCGGCGATGACGCGGCCATGGGCCGGCCAGCGGAAGCTCGTCAGGCCGCCCGTGGGCTCTGCGGTTTCCGCCGGGTTGGCCTGGGTGGGCGGCACGACGGGGTTCGCGTAGCGCGCGCTCAGCGGTGACTCGACCGCGGCAACGTTCGAGCGCGCCGGCACCTGCACCGGTGCCTCGGCGCGCGGCGCGGCCGGTGCCGCCTGTGCGCGCACGTCCGGAATAATGATGCGCGCACCGACCTTCACCATGGTGTCGGGCGGGATATTGTTGGCCTTGGCGAGCACCATCACCGGCTTGCCGTAGAGCCGCGCAATGCTGTGCAGCGTCTCGCCCGGGGCCACCAGGTGCATGCCCGAGGTCGGCGCCAGCGCGGTGCGCGGCGCCCCGATGGCTCCCGTCGTGGTCGGCACGGTCGGCGAAGTCGTGGCGATGTGCGTCGCCGGCGGCGCAAACGCCGTCGATGCGCGGAAACGCGGGATCACCAGGTGCTGGCCGGCATGCACCGTCGCCGGGTTGGTGATGTTGTTGGCCTGCATGAGGGCGTCGGCCGGCACATTATGGCGCCGCGCGATCGACGCGACGGTCTCGCCGGGACCCACCGTGATCGGCGTGCCGCCTTCCCAGGTCCACCGCGGTGGCGGCGGCGCCGGCGGCAGCGAGCCGGTGACATCGCCAGGCTGGTAGGAGCCCATGCCGCGGCCGCCGCCCGAGGTTCCCTGGTCGCCGGCTGAGGCAACGCGCGGCAGCGGCCGGCTCTCGACGTGGCCCGCCGGAGCGCTTGGCGGGATCGAACCGGTGGTGTCGGTGCGCGATGCATTGTCGGGCGGGGCGAAGATATCGGAGAAACGCCCCGTATCGCTGCAGCCCGCGGCGCCAAATCCGATTAATGAAATGGCAACCAGTTTCGGCCAGACGGCCGACCAACGCGACGCGCACATGGTTACTCACTCGCACGCAAAAACACTGCGGGTGACTAAACATCGTTGGGGTAAACAGGCCTTTAAGTGCCGGAGCGGCAATTTAATTAATCGGACCTGTGGCCAAACGGCTACAACTCCCGCGCCTGGCCCGGCAACAACGGCACGAATCTGACGCCGATGAGCGTCTCTCGGGACAGGTCGCCGCTCGCCGTCTTGGACAGCTTGACGATATATTGCGGTCCATTCCGCGGACCGAGCGGCAGCACGAGCTTGCCGGCCTCGCCAAGCTGCTCGACCAGCGCGGGCGGAACCTCCGCGGCGGCAGCGGTCACCAGGATGCGGTCGTAGGGCGCGCGTTCGGGCGCGCCCGCAAAGCCGTCGCCGAGCAGGATGGTGACGTTGCCATAGCCCAATGTCTGAAGGCGTCCGCGCGCCAGATTGGCGAGCGTGCGATAGCGCTCGATGCTCACCACCTCGCGCGCCACCCGCGAGAGCACCGCCGTCTGGTAGCCGGAGCCGGTGCCGACCTCGAGCACGCGGTGCTGCGGCGCGACCTCGAGCTGCTCGGTCATGTAAGCGACCACGTAGGGCTGACTGATCGTCTGCCCGCAGTCGATCGGCAGCGCGTGGTCGGCGTAGGCGCTATCGGCGAATTCGGCGGGAACGAAGTGTTCGCGCGGCACTTCGTCCATGGCGCGCAGGACCGCCTGATCGCTAATCCCGCGCCGGCGCAGCGCGAGCTGGAATTCCATGCGTTCGACGTCGGCTGCCGCGACGGAGGCCACAATAACCTCGCCTATGACCGTGTCTCGCCACCTTCTAGCACCATCTCGCCAAGCCTTGAACGGCCCGGCGCCGAAAGCGGCGGAAGAATTTGCAGCGGCTGGAACCGACAGGATGGCTCGGCGTTGCTGGACACGCGGGCGCAAGGTCCGAAGGGCGGCGGCATCCTCCATTCGCGGCGCGGCAATTGAAAAGGCTCGGCAAATCCGGGACAGTGGGCGGGGCGGCGCAGTCAATACGGGGTAACGGATGACGGCCGAGGCTAAATCGCACGCGCACAAGCGCATCCTCGTGGTCGAGGATGAATCGATGATTCGCATGCTGCTCGACGGCATGATCACGGATCTCGGTCATTCGGTTGCGGGCGAGGCCGGCAGAGTGGACGCCGCGACGGCGCTCGCCAGGCAGGCCGACTTCGACATCGCCATCCTCGATGTCAATCTCAACGGCGAGGCGATCACGCCGGTGGTCGAGATTCTGCTGCAGCGCGGCCTGCCATTCGTCTTTGTCAGCGGCTACGGGCCGAACGGCGTGCCGGAGGCGTATCGGCAACATCCGATCCTGCAGAAGCCGTTTCAAGCCGAGGCGCTGGCGCGCGCGCTCGAGACCGCCGCGCTGAAGCCGGCCGGTTGAAGCTCCTCAGGTGAAGAGTTTGGCGAGCCGCGTCACGGTCGGCTCGTCGGTCATGTCGAGCTTGAGCGGGGTGACGGCGATGCAGCGCTCCTCGAGCGCGGCGAGGTCGGAGCCGTCCGCCGCCGCAACGGCGTTCTGGCGCACATAAGCGATCCAATAATAGGGATTGCCGCGGCCGTCCTGGCGCTTGTCGATGTGCAGCCGCTCCTGGCGCCGCCGGCCCTGAGTGGTGACGGCAATACGCTTGACCGCCTCGGGCGCGCAGTCGGGGAAGTTGACGTTGAGCAGAACGTCGCGCGGCATGCCTTCGGCCAGCACGCGGCGGATGATGTCGGGCGCAAAGCGCAGACTTGTTTCCCAATGCGGCGGCTCACCGCTGCGCGATTTGTAGGCCTGCGACAGCGCCAGCGAGGCGATGCCGAGCACGGTGCCTTCCATCGCCCCGGCGATGGTGCCGGAATAGATCACGTCCTCACCGGCATTGCGGCCGCGATTGACGCCGGAGAGCACCAGATCCGGCCCCTTGCTGTTGAGCAAGTGGCGCGCGCCCATGATGACGCAGTCGGTCGGCGTGCCGCGCACTGCGAAGCGCCGCTCGGCCACTTGGCGCAACCGCAGCGGATCGTTGAGCGAGAGCGAATGGGCGACGCCGGACTGGTCGTATTCAGGCGCGATCACCCAGACATCGTCCGAGAGCGCGCGCGCGATCTTTTCGCAGACGTCGAGCCCCTCCGCGTGAATGCCGTCGTCGTTTGTGACCAGGATGCGCATCACTTCTCGATCTGTTTTAATCCGCCCATGTAGCCCTGCAGCGCCTCGGGCACCGCGATCGAGCCGTCGGCCTGCTGATAGGTCTCCATCACCGCGATGAGCGCGCGGCCGACCGCGACGCCGGAGCCGTTGAGGGTGTGCACGTGCCGCACCTGGCGACCCTCCCTGGTGCGGTAGCGCGCATTCATGCGCCGCGCCTGGAATTCGCCGCACAAAGAGCAGGACGAAATCTCCCGATACGCGCCCTGCCCCGGCAGCCACACTTCGATGTCGTAGGTCTTCTGCGCCGCAAATCCCATGTCGCCGGCGCACAGCGTGACGACGCGATAGTGCAGTTCGAGCCGGCGCAAGACCTCCTCGGCGCACGACAGCATGCGCTCATGCTCATCCTTCGACTGCTCCGGCGTGGTGATGGAAACCAGCTCCACCTTCATGAACTGATGCTGCCGGATCATGCCGCGGGTGTCCTTGCCGGCGGCGCCGGCCTCGGCGCGGAAGCACGGCGTGCAGGCGGTGAGCCGGATCGGCAGCTGCGCCTCGTCAACGATCGATTCACGCACCGTATTGGTGAGCGGGACTTCGGCGGTCGGAATGAGCCACAAGTCTTCTTTCAACGGCGCCCGCTCCAGAACTCGGTCAACCAGCAGCCCGATTCCGATTTCGCCACGCTTGAATTGCTCCATGTCGGCGTCGGTCGCATATTTGAGTGCGTCATGCAGCAATTCGGCACGCGTGATCGTGCGTGTTGCGAGAAACTGATCGTCGATGAATTTCGGCAATTGCGCCGTGCCGAACATCACGTCATCGCGCACCAGAAGGGGCGGCGAAACCTCGGTGTAGCCGTGCGCGGTCGCGTGCACATCGACCATGAATTGCCCGAGCGCGCGTTCCATGCGCGCCAGGCCGCTTTTCAGCAGCACAAACCGCGAGCCGGAGAGTTTTGCCGCGGTCTCGAAATCCATCTGGCCGAGTGCTTCGCCGAGATCGAAATGCTGCTTCGGCGTGAACGCGTAGTTGCGCTTGGCCCCGAAATGGTGGTGCTCGACGTTGTCGCTCTCGTCGGCGCCGTCGGGTACCTCGTCGAGCGGCATGTTGGGCAGTTGCGCCAGCGCGGCATCGAGCTCTCTGGCGGCCGTCTTCTCCTGCGCCTCCATCGCCGGGATCGATTCCTTGAGCGCCGCGACCTCGATCAGCAATCCCTTGGCCTTTTCCTCGTCCTTGTCCTTCTTCGCCGCGCCGATTTCCTTCGACGCACTGTTGCGCCGGGCCTGCGCGGCCTCGACCGTCTGGATCGCAGCGCGGCGCTTTTCATCGAGCTCGATCAAGCGGGGCGCCTGCGGCTCAAGCCCGCGCCGCGCCAGCGCATGATCGAAGGCGGCGGGATTGTCGCGGATGAAGCGGATGTCGTGCATCGTCTGTGTCCAAACCGTCATGCCGACCCTGTGCCGGGCATCACGTCTTAATTCTACGCTGGCAAAGTTCTACGCTGCCAAAGACGTGGATGGCCGGGTCAAGCCCGGCCATGACGAATCAAGAGCGCGCATCACACGCATCATAACCGCCACTCACTCCGCGGGCTTTGCCTGCGCGGCGGCGGCGCGTTCCGCCGCCCGGCGCCGCTCCACCAGGCGAACGGACCAGATCGAGCCCTCGTAGAGGGCGACCAGCGGCAGCGCAAGCGACAACTGGCTCAAGACGTCGGGTGGCGTGAGGACCGCGGCGATCACGAAGGCGATGACGATGAAATAGCGGCGCTTCGCCTTGAGCTGGTCCGAGGTGATGATGCCGACGCGGCCGAGCAGCGTCAGGATCACCGGCAGTTGGAAGGCGATGCCGAAGGCCAGAATGAGCTTCATCATCAGCGACAGATAGTCCTCGACCTTCGGCAACAGCTCGATGGTCGCCTCGCCGGGACCGCCGAGCTGCTGCATGCTCAGCGAAAAGCGCGCCAGCATCGGCCAGACCATGAAATAGACCACCATGGAGCCGAGCACGAAGAAGATCGGGGTGGCGACCAGATAGGGCAGAAACGCCTGCCGCTCGTTCCGATAGAGGCCCGGCGCCACGAACATGTAGATCTGGGTGGCGATGACCGGGAAAGCGATGAAGGCGCCGCCGAACATCGCGAGCTTGAGCTGCACGACGAAGTATTCGAGCAGGCCGGTATAGATGAATTTCGAATTCTCGGCGCCGGCCACCCAGATGTAGGGCCAGGTCAGCACGTTGTAGATGTTCCGGGCAAAGAAGAAGCAGACCACCATCGCGATGCCGAAGGCGCCGAGCGCCTTGATGAGCCGCCCGCGCAGCTCGATCAGGTGATCCATCAAGGGCGCCTTGGTGGCCTCGATCTCCTTCTCGTCGTCTTCGCGGGTCGTCATTCCGCGCGCCCTGAACTTTCGGTCTGGGCGGTCTCGGCGGCGCCGTGGCGCGCTGCGGCCGGCTCGATGTCGCGGCGCTCGACCGATCCGGCGGGGACGGCGGATTCGATTGCGGGCTCGGCTGCGGGAGCCGGCGGCGCGGCTTGCGCATCCGCCAGCGCGTGCTCGGCTGTCTCGGACGACGCCGCTGTCTCAGATGAGGCCGCCGCCTGCGGCGCGGGCTTGGTGTCGAGCGAGCGTTCCAGATCCTTGCCCACGGCTTCGACGTCGTTGCGCACGTCCTTGAGCGGATCGAAATGCTTGAAATCGTGCGCCATGTCGTCGACCTGCTTTTTGAGGTCGGCCATCTCGGCTTCGCGCATCGCTTCCTGGAACTGGCCCTGGAAATCGGCGGCCATGCCGCGCACCTTGCGCGTCCATTGCCCAAGCGTGCGCAGCACGCCCGGCAGCTCCTTCGGCCCGATCACGACCAGCGCCACCACGCCGATGAGCAGGAATTCGGTCCAGCTGATGTCGAACATGGAAACTCCCCGGCCGCCTCAGGCGCCCGCCGCGCGGCGTCCGCGGGCCGGCACGGCCCGGCGGACGAGGCGATCAGCCGCGTGGGGCGTTCGGACCGCGAGCGCTCAGACCTTGCTCTCGGACTCCGCGCGCCGCTTCATGTCGGCCGCCGCCTGATGGTCGATGGTCTTGACCGGCGCATCGGACTTGGGAGCCTCGACCGTCTCGTCCTCGGTCATGCCCTTCTTGAAGGCCTTGATGCCCTTGGCGACGTCGCCCATCAGGTCCGAAATCTTGCCGCGCCCGCCGAACACGAGAAGCCCGACGGCCAGAACGATCATCCAATGCCAGATGCTCAAAGACCCCATGAAACTCCTCCTTGCCGCTCTAGCGCTGGCGCCCGCGGCAACACCTTACTTTGGCCAGAAGCTAGGCGTCGGGGACGGCAAAAACAAGCGCGATGGCAACGGCGCTAGGCCGCAGGTTAATGCGCGGCATGCCGCCACATCCGCCCCGCACGGCAAAGCGCGGCCGGGGAAGATGCGATTGCGCTAGTCTTCGGTGCGTTCGGCGGGCGGAACGAGGCCGAGATCGAGGTCGCCGGGCTCGAGCGGCTCTTCGTCGTCCCGCAGCGCGGGGTCGTCCGAAGGCACCGGAACCGTGAAGGCCGCCGGCACCGATTGATCGATCAGCCCGGAGCCCTTGAGCTCGTCGAGGCCGGGCAGATCGGTCAGCGCCTCAAGCCCGAAATGCGACAGGAACGCCTCGTTGGTCCCATAGGTCACGGGCCGGCCGGGCGCCTTGCGCCGGCCGCGAAGCCGGACCCAGCCGGTCTCGAGCAGAACGTCCAGGGTGCCCTTGGAGGTGCTCACGCCGCGGATTTCCTCGATCTCGGCGCGCGTGACCGGCTGGTGATAGGCGACGATGGCGAGCGTTTCGATGGCGGCGCGCGAGAGCTTCCGCGTCACCACCGATTCATGCGTGAGCAGCCATGCCAGATCGCTCGCGGTGCGCAGCGTCCATTTGCCGGCAACCCGCACCAGGTTGACGCCGCGCGGCGCGTACTCGTCCTGCAATTGCCGCAGCAGCGCGTGGACGTCGACGCCGGCCGGCAGGCGCTTGCCCAACACCTTCTCGTCGAGCGGGGACTCGGCGGCAAACAACAGGGCTTCCAGGATGCGCAGCTCCTCGGCGCGCTCCTCTGGTTCCCTCTCGCCAACGATCACCCGCATTTCCGCAACATTCGACATCGTCTGCCTCTCCCTCTTACCCATTCCCCGATTCCGCGACCGCCCGGTCTTGAACCGCATCCACTTGGGCCACCCCGTCTTGAGCCGCCCCGTCTTGGGCCGCCGGAACGCTCGGCTTGCGCACATAAAGCGGCGCAAAGGCCTTTTGCTGATGCATTTCGAGACGGCCCTCGCGCACCAATTCCAGCGCCGCCGCAAAGCTCGACGCCACGACCGTCGCGGTTAGCGCGGGCTCCGTCATGTAGGCGATGAGATACTGGTTGAGCGGGCTCCAATCCATCGACACGCCGATCATCCGTTCCAGCGCCTCGCGGGCTTCGGCCAGCGACCACACCGTGCGCTTGGGCATGCGCACGAACGCCCGCGCCTGGGTTTGCCGCCGCCCCGCATAGGCCGAGAGCAGGTCGTAGAGCGTCGCCGACCATTCCGGGCGCTTGATCTCGGCGATCGGCTCCGGCTGGCCGCGCGGGAACACGTCACGGCCGAGCTGCTGCCGGTTGAACAATTGCTCGGCGACCTGACGGATGCTCTCCAGCCGCCGCAGGCGCTGGGCGAGCGCGCTCGCCATGTCCTCGGCGCTCATGCCGTCGGCCGGGTGTTGTTCGGGCAGCAGCAGGCGCGATTTGAGATAAGCGAGCCACGCGGCCATCACCAGGTAGTCGGCCGCGAGTTCGAGGCGGAGCTTGCGGGCCGCTTCGACGAAGGTGAGATACTGATCGGCGAGCGCCAGGATCGAAATTTTCGAAAGATCGACCCGCTGCTGGCGCGCCAGCGTGAGCAGCAGGTCGAGCGGGCCTTCAAACCCCTCGACATCGACCACCAGCGCGGGCTCGTCGGCGGCCCGTTCGGGGAGTTCGGTTTCGAACTGAAGATCCTCGGCGCTCATGCGTATCCCTGCGCCGGCTGCCAGACGCTCGTCATCAGGCTGGAAAATCTTGCCCGTTCCGCGGCAAGGTTGATCGGCAGCGGCGGACTCTTGGCGGCGAGCGCGGCTGCCGCCCGCTGCGCCGCCGGCGCGGCGAGGAGCGGCGCCTCGGCTGCGACCGCCAGCATTTCCGGCATCTTGCCGTTGCAGTGGAGCACCACGTCGCAGCCCGCCGTAATGGCGGCGCGGGTGCGCTCGCCCAGCGAGCCCGACAGGGCTTCCATCGAGATATCGTCGGTCATCAAGAGCCCCGCAAAGCCGATCGAACCACGAATCACTTCGCGCACTATAGTGGCCGAAGTGGTGGCCGGCGCGAGCGGATCGATGGCGCTGAACACAACATGCGCGGTCATGGCGAGCGGCAGCGCCGCGAGCGGCCGGAACGCGGCAAAATCAGTGGCATCGAGCGTTGCCGCATCGGCATCGACCACGGGCAGCCTGGCGTGGCTGTCGGCGGTGGCGCGGCCGTGGCCGGGTATGTGCTTGACGACGGGCAGGACGCCGCCCTCGATCAGCCCCCGCGCCAGGGCGGCGGCAATCGCGGCCACCTTGTCGGGCCGGGTGCCGTAGGCGCGGGCGCCGACCACCGGATCGGCCCCGGCGACCGGCACATCGGCGATCGGCAGGCAATCGACGTCGATGCCGACCTGCGCCAGATCCTCCGCGATCAGACGTCCGCCGAGCCGCGCCGCATCGAGGCCGATGTCGCGATGCTGGTCGTAAAGCGCTCCATAGGCGGCGCCCGGCGGGTATTGCGGCCAATGCGGCGGGCCAAGCCGCTGCACGCGCCCGCCCTCCTGGTCGACCAGCACGGGGGCGTGCCGCCCGAGCGTGCTGCGGAAGTCGTCGATCAGCCGGCGCAACGCCTCGGGGCCCGCGACATTGCGCTTGAAGATGATCAGCCCCCATGGCTGGGCGTCGCGGAGAAAGTCTCGCTCCGCGTCGGTCAGCCTCGGTCCGGCTAGTCCCGTGATGAAGGCGTGCATGGCCGGCCGCTTACGCCGCGCGGCGCGCCAGGGTCAAGCGCGCGGTCGTCAGTTGCGCTGGACGATGCAGCTGCCGCCGGCCGACTTGAGCTGGGTGCACACGCCCGTGGCCTCCTGGGCCGAGGCGAACGGGCCGACCAGGGCGCGGAAGAAGGTGCCCTTGGCGCCGAGGTCGGCGCGGCGGATGATGGGTTCGCGGTTGCCGAGCTGACCCGGGAATTTGGCCCGCATGGCGTGGTACGCGGCCCTGGCTTCGGCCTCGGTGTGGTTGGACGAGACCTGGACCGCATAGCCGCCGCCCGAAGCCGGGGCCGCTGCCGCCGGTGTGGGGGCCGCCGTGGCGACGTGGGCGGGCGCCGGACGGGGCTTGGTTGCCGGGGCTGCGGGGGCGGCTGGACCAGCCGACGCCGGATGGGCCTCGGCTTGCGTGGCCGGACCTTGCGCGGCCGGAATGAGCGCAAGCGGTTCGTTTGCGCCGGCATGACCCGGCTTTGCTGCCGCTGCAGCCGCGGGGTGATCGGCCTTGATGGTCACGGTGTGAACCTTCTTCGGCTCAGGCGTGCCCGGCGCGGCCGCGGCTGACGGTGCGGGCGGCGCAGGCTGTGCAGCGGCGGGCGCGGGCGGTGCAACCGGCGCAGGCAGCGCGACCGCCGCAGGCGCCGGAGCCGGGACGGGCAGCGCCGACGGCGCGGCTTGCTGCACCGGGATCGGCCCGGGAGCAGGCGGACCGGGCGCAGGCACCGGCGCGTTCAGCGCGGCAGAATTCGGCGGGGACACCACCGGAATGGTGGCAACGACGCGAGGTGCCCCGGGCTGCGGCGCCGGGATGTCGACCGGTTGTTCCTGGTGCGAGACGATATTGACGTTCGGGACGGGCCCCGGCGCTCCGGCCGAAGCGACCTGACGGGTCGGGGCGCCGGCTTGCGCATTGGCGGCCGGAGGCGCGACCTTGTTGGGACCGTCGCTCGCCCTGATGATCGGCGGCAGCGCCGGCAGCAGTCCGGCGCCGAACACGGCCCGATAGGCAAAAGCGCCGGCGGTGCCGAGCACGGCCAAGCCAAGGACCGACGCGACAAGAACGACGCCGCTGTGTCGGCGACCGTTGCGTGCGCCGTCATGCTCCTCGGAGGATGGGTATTGGCCGTCGATGTCGTCGCGCGGCTGGTCTTGCGCGCCATAGCGACCGTCGTGCGATTCATCGGCGAATTCGGGCGGCTGGCGGCCCAGCGCATTCAGTGCGTCCTGCGTGTCGCGATAGCGGGCATCGTCCGCCGTCTCGTAATCATGCGGCTGCTCGTGGCCGCCGTCATAGTTGGCCGCGGGCTCAAGGTATCGGTCGTCGGCGGGCGGTTCGTCCGCATAGCCGCGGTCGAGCGGCGGATAGGCGGGACCGGAGGAATAGGACGGCGGCGGATCGGCGACACGCGGCGGCGCGTAACCCTGCTGATCCTGCTGCGCGTAGCCTTGCTGATCCTGCTGCGCGTAGCCTTGCTGATCCTGCTGCGCGTAGCCTTGCTGATCCTGCTGCGCGTAGCCTTGCTGATCCTGCTGCGCGTAGCCCTGCTGATCCTGCTGCGCGTAGCCCTGCTGATCCTGCTGTTCGTATCCGTCGTCGGCCGCCCAATCGAGCCCGGTGCCAGCCGCGGCGTGCTCGAGCGCCTCCGCCGAATCGTAGTTTGCTCCGCCGCCGTGGCCGCGGGCCGGCTCGCGCTGGCCGATCAGTCGCGCCAGTTCGGCCAGCGGATCGTCCGAGGCATCGCGCACGGCGGCGTCATCCTGCGCGACGTAATCGCGGTTGCGATAGGAACGGAAAATGTTGTCGGCCATGTCGTTTCGACCCGATTCAGGCGTTTACGCGATACCGATCGGCCTTTGTCCCCTCGATCGCATTGCCGGTCATTGGATCGGCACGTCGGGGGACTACCGCATCTCGTCGGGCGCCTCTACTCCGAGTACAGCCAGGCCCGAGGCGAGCACGGTGACGACGCCTTGTATGAGCACGAGGCGTGCCACGGTCAGTTGTCGATTATTTTGGATAATGAAGCGTAAATGAGGCGTCGCATTACCTAGCGTATAAAGCGCATGAAATTCGCTGGCTAAGTCGAACAGGTAAAAGGCAATTCGGTGCGGTTCGTGCGCCAACGACGCGGCCTCGACCACCCGTGGATAAAGCGCAATCCGTCGCACCAGGGCGATTTCGGCCGGATCCGAGAGCCGTTCCAGTGCGGCGTCCCTAAGTTGCGCCGGACTGGCAAAGTCATCCGGAAGGTCGGGGAATGCCGCCCTGGCGTTGCGAAAAACCGATTGGCCGCGAGCGTGGGCGTATTGCACGTAGAACACCGGATTGTCGCGGGACTGCTCCACCACTTTGGCCAGATCGAAATCGAGTACCGCGTCGTTCTTGCGATTGAGCATCATGAAGCGGACGGCGTCGGGCCCGACCTCATCCACGACCTCACGCAGCGTCACGAACTCCCCTGCCCGCTTGGACATTTTCACCGGCTCGCCGGCGCGCAGCAGCCGCACGAGTTGGACCACCTTGACGTCGACCTCGGCCTTGCGGTCGCTTATCGCGGCGACCGCCGCCTCCAATCGCTTGACGTAGCCGGCGTGGTCGGCGCCCAGCACATCGATCAGGTGGGTGAAGCCGCGCTCGAACTTGTCGCGGTGATAGGCGATGTCCGGGATGATGTAGGCTGGAGTGCCGTCGGATTTGAGAACCGGCCGGTCCACATCGTCGCCAAACTGGGTGGCGCGTAAGAGCAGCAGTTCGCGCGGCTCCCAGTCCTCCATGACCTTGCCTTTCGGCGGCGGCAACGTGCCGCGATAGAGCAGCCCCTGCCGGTCCAGGAACGCGATCGTTTCGGCGATTTTGCTTGGGCCGCCGTTGTGCGACTCGTGCAGCGACTGCTCGGAAAAGAACAGTTCGTGCTCGATGCGAAGCGCCGCGAGATCGTCGCGGATCAGCGCCATCATCATGTCGATTGAGGTGCGGCGCACCAGCGGCAGCCAATCGGCCTCGGGCTGGTCTCTGAGCGCCTCGCCGTATTGCGCTGCCAGGGCCGCACCCACCGGCTTGAGATAGTCACCGGGATAAAGCCCGTCGGGAATGGCACCGATGTCCTCGCCCAGCGCCTCGCGGTAGCGCAGATACGCCGAGCGCGCGAGCACCTCGATCTGGGCGCCGGCGTCGTTGATGTAGTATTCGCGCGTAACCTTGAACCCGGTGAAGTCGAGCAGGTTTGCCAGCGCGTCGCCAAATGCGGCGCCGCGGCAATGCCCGATATGCATCGGCCCGGTCGGATTGGCCGAGACATATTCGACATTGACCGGCGCGCCGCCGCCGATGTCGCTGCGGCCGTACTGCGCGCCGAGGCCCACGGCGTGGCGCAGCGCCGCAAACCAGGCTGCGGGCTTGAGCGTGAGGTTGATGAAGCCGGGGCCGGCCACATCGACCTTCGCAACGAGGTCGTCGCCGCGCAGCTTTTCCGCGAGCGCTTCGGCGAGATCGCGCGGCTTGCGGCCGGCATCCTTGGCCAGCACCATGGCGGCATTGGTCGCCATGTCGCCGTGGGTCGGATCGCGCGGCGGCTCGACCGTGACGCGCGACTGGTCGATGCCCGCCGGCAGCACGCCGTCCGCGATCAGCGCGTCGTTGGCGGCGCGCACGCGATCGAGCATTTCGGCGAAAATGTTGTCTGCGGCCATGGATTTGGGCGATGTTTTTCAACTGGGGCGATCGGCATTGCGGCGCCGCCGCAGCGCCGCGCGCCTAACGCAATTCCGGGGTCGAGTCAAAGAGCCGCGCGTGCTCGGCAAGCGCGTAGCGGTCGGTCATGCCGGCGATGAAATCGGCGATCCGGCGCGCTCGCGCGGGCTCGTCGAGCGCGGCCAAACCCTCCCGCCATTCCGCCGGCAGATCGCCCGGCTGGGCGCGATAGCGCGCGAACAGGTTGCGCACCACGCCGGCCGCTTCGTCCATCACGCGCATGACGCGGGCGTGCCGATACATCCGGGTCTTGAGAAATCCCTTGATGGCGCGATCCGCGCTCGCCATCGCGCCCGAGAAGCTTGCGACCGCCGCTTCCGCTTGCCGCACGTCGTCGGCCGAGCGCGGCGCCAGTTCGGCGAGCCGGCGCGCCGCTTCGGCCGTCACATCCTCGATCAGGAGCCCGATCAGCCGGCGGATGAACTCGTGCACGCGACGCGCGGCGTCGAGCCCCGGATGGGTTTTGTGGATTTCGTCGACGATGCGGCCCGGCAGTGCGACGGCGGCGATGTCATCGAGCCGGAACAGCTCCGCGCGCAACCCGTCATCGATGTCGTGGGCGTCGTAGGCGATGTCGTCGGCCACGGCGGCAAGCTGCGCCTCGACGCTCGGGAAGCTCCACAATTGCAGGTCCTGCAAGCGCTCGTAGCCCAGGATCGTCTCGGGAATGCCGTGTGCGCGGTAGCGCGCGAGCGGCGCTCCTGCCCGTTCGGTCAGCGGACCGTTGTGCTTGACCAGGCCTTCGAGCGTTTCCCAGCTGAGGTTGAGGCCGTCGAAGGTCGGGTAACGGCGCTCCAACGCCGTGACGACGCGCAGCGTCTGCGCATTGTGGTCGAAGCCGCCGAAGGCGGCGAGGCACTCGTCCAACGCGCGCTCGCCGGCATGCCCGAACGGCGGATGGCCGAGATCGTGGGCGAGCGCCAACGCCTCGGCGAGGTCTTCGTCGACGCCGAGCGCCCGGGCCAGCGCGCGGGCGACCTGCGCCACTTCGAGCGTATGGGTGAGCCGGGTGCGGTAGTGGTCGCCCTCGTCGAACACGAACACCTGGGTCTTGTGCTTGAGGCGGCGAAAGGCGGTCGAGTGGATGACGCGATCGCAGTCGCGACGGAAGGCGCTGCGGCCTTTGCTCGCCGGCTCCGGATGGAGCCGGCCGCGGCTGCGGCTGGGATCGCACGCATAGGGCGCGCGGGAGTTTGCGCCGTCCATCGCCATCACGCTGCCAGTCCGCCCGCAATTGGCCGCCCGCAATTGACCGCGGCCTGTGCCGCACTTAACTATCGGGGTGAGGCCGTGGCAATCGGCGCTGTTCCACGGCCGGAGATGATACGACAATGACGATGGCGGCCAACGTTACGGTGACCGAGCGGGCGGCGCTCAGGATCGGCGAAATCCTGGGCCAGGAGCCGTCGGGCACCATGTTGCGCGTCAGCGTGGAAGGCGGCGGCTGCTCCGGCTTCCAATACAAGTTCGACACCGAACGCAGCCAGGCCGACGACGACATCGTGATCGAGCGAAGCGGCGCCACCGTCCTGATCGATCCAGTCTCGCTCACGCACATGGCCGGCTCCGAGATCGACTTCGTCGACGATCTGATCGGATCGTCCTTCAAGGTCAACAATCCAAAGGCGACCGCCTCATGCGGGTGCGGCACGAGCTTCGCGCTCTGAAGCGTCGTCCCCAAGGCTGCGGCATTTCAGGGCGTTAGCCGGTTTTCCGCCCAAAGGGCGTTAGCCCGTTTGCCGCCCAAAAGGGCGTTAGCCCGTTTGCCGCCCAAAAGGGCGTTAGCCCGTCTGCCACCAAAAGAGGGGCTCAGCCCGTGCGCATCGCCACCTGGAACGTCAACTCGATCAAGCAGCGCATCGACTCGGCGGTGACCTGGCTCACCGAGCGCCAGCCCGACATCGTCTGCCTGCAGGAGACGAAATGCGTGGATGATGCCTTCCCGCGCGAACAGTTCGAGGCGATCGGCTACAATCTCGCCATCCACGGCCAAAAGGCGTTCAACGGCGTGGCGCTCCTTTCGAAATTCCCGTTCGACGAGGTGACCAACGGCCTGCCCGGCGATGACGGCGACGACCATGCCCGCTTCATCGAAGGCGTGGTCTCGACGCGCCAAGGCGCGGTGCGCGTCGCGAGCCTCTACCTGCCCAACGGCAACCCGCCGCAGACCGACAAATATTCTTATAAAATCCGATGGATGCAGCGGCTGGCTAAGTACGCCCGTGAACGGCTTGAGCTGGAGGAGCCGCTCATCATGGCCGGCGACTACAACGTCATCCCGACCGCCGCCGATGCGCGCAATGCGCAGGCCTGGACCGGCGATGCGCTGTTCCTGCCGCGCACCCGCGACGAATACCGCTCGCTCGTCAATCTCGGCCTGACCGATGCGGTGCGCGCGGCCAGCGACGATCCGGGGCTCTATACGTTCTGGGACTACCAGGCCGGCGCCTGGCAGAAGAACAACGGCATCCGCATCGACCACGTGCTGCTGTCGCCGGCCGCCGCCGACCGCTTGACCGACGTCGGCATCGACCGCCACGTGCGGACCTGGGAGAAGCCTTCAGACCACGTTCCGGTGTGGATCGATCTGGCGCTCGAGGCGGCTTCTTCGCGCTGAGCGACTGATTGATGCTTAGTCTCGGCGGCCCTTGAGCCAGCCTTCGAGATAAACCAGCGCCATCGCCCGCTCGTCGTCGCTGGCGCGGTGAAAAGCGTGGTCGTAGAGTGGCTTGACCCAGTTTTCTTCAGTGCCGGCGCAATCCTTGCTGAGCGTCAGCCACATCAGGCCACGCGCGGCCTGGCGCGGCACTGACTGGCCCGCGAACAGCATGTCGCCCAGCACCGCCTCGGCGCGGCAATGGCCCTTGGTGGCGGCAAGCTGGAACCAGCGCGCGGCCTGCCGCGCGTCGGTCGGCGTGCCGTCGAGATACACCCGGCCGAGCTGGTATTGCGCATCTGCATCGCCGAAATACGACGCCGCATAGCCGAACATCTCGCGCGCGCGGGCGACGTCCTGCTTGACGGTCGAATTGGGGATACCGGTGAGGTAGTAGCGTCCGATCGCCACGAAGGCATTGGCCACGAAACGGGCCTGCGGGCTGCCGGGCGGCTCATCCGGATGGCTGTTGGCGATCTGGCTGAAGTAGTTGAACGCGCGCAGGTCATCCTGCGGCACGCCGTCGCCTTCGGCATACATATGGCCGAGCTTCCATTGCGCCGCCGGCTGGCCCTGCTCGGCCGCGTATTGCAGCGCCTCCAAAGGCGAGCCGTTTTCGTTGACTTCGGGGGTACGCGTCACGGCGCGCAGCCGGTCGGCCGGCGTCAGGAGCGCGGTATTCGGCGTCGAGGAGCCGTCGAACGCGAGCGCCGACTGGAACACGAGGCTCAAGCCGGCGCTGTATTGCGGCGCAAGCCCGACCCCCAGCGTGATGCTGACGAGTCCCAGCAGGACTCCGCCCATCCCGAAACGCGCTAAGCTAGATATCCGCATAACACGCCTTCTCAACTGACCCACCCGGATGGGTCACCGCGCCGTGCCGCGCAGAACCCACCTGCTGTACGTACTTCCACAAGTAGCCGGAGGTGTACTCGTCCGCTCGCGGCTTCCATTCCCGCGCCCGGCGCTCGAGCTCGTCCGCTGGGAGCTTGACCTCAAGCGTCCCCTTCTCGGCATCGAGTTCGATGATGTCGCCATCGCGCACCAGCGCGATCGGTCCGCCCACGGCGGCTTCCGGCCCGATATGGCCGACACAAAAGCCGCGCGTGGCGCCGGAGAATCGCCCATCGGTGACGAGCGCGACCTTGCCGCCCATGCCCTGTCCATAGAGCGCGGCAGTCGTCGCCAGCATTTCACGCATGCCGGGGCCGCCCTTGGGGCCCTCGTAGCGGATGACCAGCACTTCGCCTTCCCTGTATTTTCTGTTCTTTACGGCCTCGAAGCAGGATTCTTCCCCCTCGAAGCATCGCGCCGGACCGGAGAAATTCAAGCGCTCCATTCCGGCAACCTTAACGATCGCGCCCTCGGGCGCGAGGTTGCCCTTTAGGCCAATAACGCCGCCGGTCGGCAGAATCGGCGCATTGGCCGGTCGCACTACATCCTGATGCTCGTTCCACCTCACCGTCTGAAGATTTTCGGCCAAGGTGCGGCCGGTGACGGTGAGACACTCGCCGTGGAGGAAGCCGTGATCGAGGAGCGTCCTCATCAGAAGCGGTACGCCGCCAGCCTCGAACAAATCTTTGGCGACATAACGGCCGCTCGGCTTCAAATCCGCGATGTAGGGCGTTTTTTTCAAAATTTCGGCCACGTCGAAGAGGTCGAATTTGATCCCGCATTCGTGGGCGATGGCCGGCAGGTGCAGCGCAGCATTGGTGGAGCCGCCGGTGGCGGCCACAAGGGCGGCCGCATTCTCCAGCGCCTCGCGGGTCACGATGTCCCGCGGGCGGATATTGCGGGTGATCAGCTCCATGATCATTTCGCCCGCAAGCATGCAGAATTTATCGCGAATCTCGTACGGGGCCGGGGCGCCGGCCGAGTACGGCAGGGCGAGTCCGATGGCCTCCGAGACGGTCGCCATGGTGTTGGCCGTGAACTGCGCGCCGCAGGCGCCGGCCGAAGGGCAGGCATTCTGCTCGAGCACATCGAGGTCGGCATCGGACATCGCGCCGACCGAGTGCTTGCCGACCGCCTCGTAGACGTCCTGGATGGTGACCGGCCGGCCCTTGAAGGTGCCGGGCAGAATCGAGCCGCCGTAGATGAAGATCGACGGCACATTGAGCCGGCACATGGCCATCATCATGCCGGGCAGCGACTTGTCGCAGCCGGCAACCCCGATCAGCGCGTCGTAGGAATGGCCGCGGACCGTCAGCTCGACCGAATCGGCGATGACCTCGCGCGAGGGCAGCGACGACTTCATGCCGGCATGCCCCATCGCGATACCGTCGGTCACGGTGATGGTGCAGAATTCGCGCGGCGTCGCCCCGACCGACGCGACCCCGAGCTTCACCGCCTTGGATTGGCGCATCAGCGCGATGTTGCAGGGCGCCGCCTCGTTCCAGCAGGTGGCGACGCCGACGAAGGGCTGGTGGATCTGCTGGCTCGACAGCCCCATGGCGTAATAGAACGCCCGGTGCGGCGCGCGCTCGGCACCTTCGGTGGCGTGCCGGCTCGGCAGTCGCGATTTCAAATCGGTCTTGGCGTCCATCGAAACTCTCACAGGCCAACAGGGCCCCTCGTCTCCCATCCGATCCACCGCCACTAATGGTCTGTGGACCGGACACCACAGCGGTCTGTGTCAATTGAACAACAACCGCAGCCGTGATGTCGAAAAATCCTATGGCCAAATCGCGGCGCTTATCGGCACCTGATTGTGAACCGGCCAAATGTTCACCCGCTGTGGCGGCGAAGCCACAAAATCTCCCCCTGACCGCGTTATTTTTAACTCGCGGTTTACCGCGAGCACTCGTGCCTGCAACGATGGGCGCATGGTGAAGAGATTACGCCGCGCATTTTTCCGCCGCAGCGTCCACGAAGTCGCACCCGACCTGATCGGCGCGGTGCTGCTGGTCGATGGCGTCGGCGGGCGCGTGGTCGAGGTGGAGGCCTATCACCACACCGAGCCGGCGGCGCACAGTTTTGGGGGGCTCACCAGCCGCAATGCGGTCATGTTCGGCCCGCCGGGCTACGCCTATGTGTATCGCTCCTACGGCATCCACTGGTGCCTGAATTTCGTCTGTGAGCCGAAGGGCTCGGCCGCCGCCGTGCTCATCCGCGCCCTCGAGCCGACGGCCGGCCTGCGCGCCATGCGCCGGCGCCGCGGCACGGCCGACGACAGGCTGCTGTGCGCCGGGCCGGGACGGCTCTGCGAGGCGCTGGGCGTCACCCATGCGCATAACGGCATGGCGCTCGACCGGCCGCCTTTCGAGATTTTTACCCGCGCCGGCGCGGTGGACGTCGTTGCCGGGCCGCGCATTGGCCTCACCAAGGCGATCGATCTACCCTGGCGTTATGGCCTGAAGGGCTCGCGCTTTCTCAGCAAGCCGTTTGCCGCGGCGGTTACGCCGGCAGCCTGAACGCGGGATCGAAACCCAGCGCCTGGCGGGCCTTCGCCACCGACACCGCGCCGTCCTCGTCGGCGATGTTGTAGATGCCCGGCTTCCCGCGCGCGACCACGAGCAGCGCCGCCTGCGCGGCGGCATCGACATGCAGCGCGGGCTTGCGGGCCGGACCCTCGGACCAGGTGCCGGGGCCGTAAAGCAGGCCGTAGCGCAGCACCACGGCTTCCATGCCGCTCGCCAGCACCTGCTGCTCCATATCGGCGGCACCCCGCACCGTCACGACGCGAGGGCCGTCCGCCAGGTTGAGCGGATCGCTCTCGGCATGCGGCTCGGGGCCCGGCGCGTAGCCGAACGCAATGCTCTGCACGATGAAACGCCGCGCCGCCGCCGCCTGCGCGGCGGCAATGAGGTTGCGCGTGCCTTCGCCGCGGATGCGCGCGTTGCGCGGATAGGACGCCGCGAGCGTGGCCTCGTCCCATTGCCGCGGCAGGTCGGTCAGCTGATGGATCACGACCTCGGGCCGCGCCTGCGCGACGGCGTCCCGCACGGCGCCGGCGTCGAACACGTCCACCACGACCGCGGCGACGCCTTGCGCTTTCAGCCCCTCGGCATTTTCGACCGATCGGGTCATGCCGGTGACCTCGTGGCCGGCCTCGCGAAGCAGCGGCGTGAGCCGTCGACCGATCGCGCCGCTGGCGCCGGCGAAAAAAATCCTCATGCGCTCATGTCCCTACTGCGCAGCACCATGGTCACGCCGCGGGTCATGCTCGCCCGCCGTTACGACATGGCATCGCGCAGTTGCGCCGTGTCGTAGTACTCGTAGAACTCGACCGCCTTGCCGCCGGCGAAGCGCCAGGAATCCGCCTTCGGCGTCGCCACCACCTTGCCGGTGCGCTTGTTGCGCCAGGAACAACGTCCGAGCATGACCACGCGGTCGCCCTGCGCGATGAAATGCTCGGTCACATACTCGATCATCTCCCAGTCGCGCGCGAGGCCGGTGAAGTATTGCGCAAGCTCGGCCCGGGTCTGATACGCCGTGAGGTAGGACGCGCCGTGGCCGCCCTGCGCGAGCGAGCCGAATTTGATCTTGTCGGCGAACACCGTCACCCAGTCATCGGCGCTGGCGCCCCGGCTGTCGGCCCAGCGCGCATAGGCTTGCTTGAGGACGGTGACGTTCTGCGCTTCCTCGGACATGATTGGCCCTCGTTTGATCGTCGTGGTTCGCCGGATAGTTGTATCCAGGCAGCACCCGGCAGCGCAACGATCAGTCCGAAGCCTTCAGACGCTCCAGCGCCTCGGCGACCTTGGCCTTGCGGGCGAGCGCCTCCTCGCGCTTCTCGCGCTCGCCTTCGACGATGTCCTCGGGCGCCCGCTTGAGGAAATCGGCATTGCCGAGCTTGTGGTCGACGCGCGCGATGTCGGCGTCGCACTTGGCCATTTCCTTTTCGAGGCGCGCGCGTTCGGCGGCGAGATCGATTACGCCCTTGAGCGGCAGCGCCGCGACCTCGCCGCGCACCACAAGCTGCACGGCGCCGCGCGGCGCGGCGTCGGCGAAGGAAATCTCCGCGATGCGGGCAAGCCGCCGCACGAATTCCGACCAGCGCCCGGCGCGCGAGCGCGTCTCGCTCGATGCCCCTGCCAGCACCAGTGGCAACATGGTCGCTGGCGCGATGTTCATCTCGACCCGCACCGAGCGGATCGCCGTGACGAGATCGATCACCCAGCCGATCTCGGCCTCGGCCACGGCGTCGTCGAGGTCGTCGTGCGCCGGCCATGCGTCTTGCGCGAGCAGGTGATGACGCTTGGGACCCTGCTCCGCCGTGACGCGCCACAGTTCCTCGGTGACGAACGGCATGAACGGGTGCAGCAATTTGAGGATTTCATCAAGCGCCCAGGCCGCGGCGGCGCGGGTCTCGCTCTTGGCGGTGCCGTCGGGACCGGTGAACACCGGCTTGATCAGCTCGAGATACCAGTCGCAGTAGACGTTCCAGACGAAACGGTAGACGGCGGTGGCAGCATCGTTGAACTTGTAGGCTTCGAGCGCCGCCGTGACGTCACCGGTTGTTTTCGCGGTCTCGTGCACGATCCAGCGGTTGAGCGTTTCCTTGGCGCGGCGCGGATTGAATTCCGTATCCCGCACACAGCCGTTGATCTCGGCGAAGCGCGCCGCGTTCCACAGCTTGGTCGCGAAATTGCGATAGCCCTCGACGCGCTGCGCCGACAGCTTGATGTCGCGGCCCTGTGCGGTCAGCGCGGCGAGCGTGAAGCGCAAGGCGTCGGCGCCGTATTCGTCGATCAGCGCCAGCGGATCAACGACGTTGCCCTTCGACTTCGACATCTTGGCGCCGCCGGCGTCGCGCACCAGCGCGTTGATGTAGACCGTGCGGAACGGCACCTCGCGCATGAAGTGCAGCCCCATCATCATCATGCGCGCGACCCAGAAGAAGATGATGTCGAAGCCGGTGACCAGAACGCTGGTCGGGTAGAAGCGCTTGAGCTCGGGCGTCTCATCCGGCCAGCCGAGCGTCGAGAACGGCCACAGCGCGGAGGAGAACCAGGTGTCGAGCACGTCGTCGTCGCGATGAAGAAATTCGCGGGCAAAGCGCGCGCGCCGTTCCGGGTCGACGGCGATGTCGTGGCCTTCCTCGACCGTGATCTCCTCGATCTCGGTGTAATGCGCGAGCGCGTCGGCGACCATCTCGTCCTCGGTCTCAGCCACAAAGACTTTGCCGTCCGGCCCGTACCAGGCCGGGATCTGATGGCCCCACCAGATCTGCCGCGACACGCACCAGGGCTGGATGTTCTCCATCCAATTGAAAAAGGTCGCCTGCCATTGCTCGGGCACGAACACGGTGCGGCCCTCGCGCACGGCGGCGATTGCCGGCGCCGCCAGCGTCTTGGCGTCGACGTACCATTGGTCGGTGAGGAACGGCTCGACCACCGCACCGGAGCGGTCGCCGTGCGGCACCACGTGGGTGGTCGGCTCGATCTTATCGATCAGGCCGTCGGCTTCCAGGCGCTCGACGATCTTCTTGCGCGCCACGAAGCGATCGAGGCCGTGCAGCACCAGCGTCGCTTCGAGCGCGGCCGAGGGCGTCACGCCGTCCAGGAATGCCTCATTGTCCTTGAGGTCGAGCCGGCCGTCGCCGTCGAGCACGTTGATGAGCGCCAAGCCGTGGCGCCGGCCGACCTCGAAATCGTTGAAGTCGTGCGCCGGCGTGATCTTGACGGCGCCGGTGCCCTTTTCGGGATCGGCATAGTCGTCGCCAATGATCGGAATGCGCCGGCCGACCAGCGGCAGGATCGCGGTCTTGCCGATCAGATGCCCGAGGCGTTCGTTCTGCGGATGCACCGCGACGGCGACGTCGCCCAGCATGGTCTCGGGCCGCGTCGTGGCGACGATGATGAATTGGTCGCTGCCCTCGATCGAGTATTTGATGTGCCAGAGACTGCCCCTGGACTCCACCTGCTGCACTTCCAGGTCGGAGATCGCGGTCTTGAGCTTGGGATCCCAATTGACCAGGCGCTTGTCCTTGTAGATGAGGCCGTCGCGGTAGAGCGCGACGAACACCTTGCGCACCGCGCGCGAAAGCCCTTCGTCCATGGTGAAGCGCTCGCGCGACCAGTCGCAGGAGGCGCCGAGCCGCTTCAACTGGGCGATGATGGTGCCGCCCGATTCGGCTTTCCATTCCCAGATGCGCTCGATGAAGGCCTCGCGGCCCATCTCGCGGCTCGACGGCTGCTGGCGTTCCATCAACTGGCGCTCGACCACGGCCTGCGTGGCGATGCCGGCGTGATCGGTGCCGGGCTGCCACAGCACATCCTTGCCGCGCATGCGCTCGAAGCGGCACAGGATGTCCTGCAGCGTCATGGGCAGCGCGTGCCCCACGTGCAGCGAGCCGGTCACGTTGGGCGGCGGAATGACGATGCAAAAGGCATCGGCCTTGGCGCGCTCGGGCCGCCCCGCGCGGAAGGCGCCGGCCGCTTCCCAGGCCGCGTAGATGCGGCCCTCGACCGCGCCGGGCTTGTACCTGTCCTCAATCATTGCCGTTTCGCTTTTTGCGCATCGCGGGGTAAAAAGCCCGCCCCGCGCATGGTGTCAACGCCACCGTCCCGCGATGGCTCCAGATCCAAGCGACTACCGACGTGTCAGTGTCCCCGCAGATTTCCTCGCCCGCGCCGCACAAAACTCCGACCCGCTCGATCATGCTGCTTGCGGTCGCGGGTTTTGCGAGCCAGGCGCAGGTGCGGGTGACGGACTCGCTGCTGCCGCAGATCGCGGCCGACTTTCATACCACGGTAGGCGCCGCCGCCATGGTGGTCACCGCCTATGCGGTGACCCACGGCTCGATCCAGCTCGTCATCGGCCCGCTCGGCGACCGCTTCGGCAAATACCGCACGGTCGCCTTGATGTGCGCCATCGGCGCCGTGCTGGTGGCGATCTGCGGCACCGCGGCGTCGCTGTCGCAGCTGGCGCTGGCGCGGCTCGCGACCGGCGCCGCCGCCGGCTGGGTGATCCCGATCTCGATGGCCTATGTGGGCGACGTGACGCCCTACGAGCGCCGGCAGACCATCCTGGCGCGCTATCTGTCGGGCCAGATTCTGGGTCAGCTGTTCGGCCAGGCCGCCGGCGGCGTGCTCGGCGACCTCATGGGATGGCGCAAGGTCTTCTTCGTGCTCGCCGGCATGTTCGCGCTGGCGACGGTGGGCCTCGTGTTCGAGCTCATCGCCAATCCGCAGACACGCAAGACCGACAACCCGGACGGCACGTCGCGCGGCTTCGTCGCCGATTACCGTGCGGTGCTGTCGAACCCGTTCGCGCGCGTCGTCATCATTGCGGCATTCATCGAGGCGGCACTCGCCTGGGGCGCCTTCGCCTATATCGGCGCCGACTTGCGCCTGCGCTTCGGCCTGAGCTTCACGCTGGTCGGCCTCACCGTCGCCTGCTTCGGCATCGGCGGGCTGATCTTCGCCGGGCTGGTCAAGCACCTGGTCAACTGGCTCGGCCAGACCGGTCTTGCCGTCGGCGGCGGCCTCGTGATCGCGGCCGCCTATGTCGAGCTTGCCTTCGCCCCGGTCTGGTGGCTGGCCCCGGCCGCGACCGCCGCGTTCGGTCTGGGCTTCTACATGCTGCACAACACGTTGCAGACCAACGCCACACAGATGACGCCGCAAGCGCGCGCCACGGCCGTCGCGGTGTTCTCCTCGGCGGTTTATCTCGGGCAGACCGCGGGCGTCGCCATCGGCGCGCTGGTCATCGACCATCTGGGCGCGGCGCCGCTCTTCCTCGGCACCGCGGCGGCGATCCCGGTCCTCGCGATCTGGTTCGCGCGCGAATTGCGGCGGCGCCCTGCCGTCGCGTGACGCCGAAAATCCGCGCCCCGCTCTCAGGCTTTGACCAGCGGCACCTTGGGAACAGAACCGCGTCGCGGCGGGCCATCGTTGCCGCCACCGCGCGGGCCCGGCGGCTTGCGCCGCGGCGAGCGGCGCTTCTTGGCGCGGCGCGGCTCGGGCAGCTTCTCCGCGCGCGGCGTGACCGGCCCCTCGGGATAGTCGAAGCCCAGCTGGCTGTTGCCGGTGTCGTCGGTGCTGACGACGACGCGCACGTGACCGCCCGACTTGAGGCGACCGAACAGCACCTCGTCGGCGAGCGGCTTCTTGATGTGCTCCTGGATGACCCGCGCCATCGGCCGCGCCCCCATGAGTTCATCATAGCCGTTCGCGATCAGCCATTTCGCCGCCTCGTCGGTCAGCTCGATGGTGACATCGCGATCGGCGAGCTGCGCCTCGAGCTGCAGCACGAATTTCTCGACCACCATGGCGATCACGTCGGCCGACAGATGCGCGAAGGTGATGATGGAGTCGAGCCGGTTGCGGAATTCCGGCGCGAACAGCCGGTTGATCGCCTCCATGTCGTCGCCCTCGCGCTTTTGCCGCGTGAAGCCGAAGGCGGCGCGTGCCATGTCGGCGGCGCCCGCATTGGTGGTCATGATCAGGATCACGTTGCGGAAGTCGACCTGCTTGCCGTTGTGGTCGGTCAGCTTGCCGTGATCCATGATCTGCAGGAGGACGTTGAACAGGTCC